>JGI20155J14468_10000008_pt1 | contig 144982 bp, 135 predicted proteins | sample COG_05_FD_14468 | JGI IMG/M metagenome (IMG submission 14468) | reverse complement strand
GATTCGAACCTACGAAGGCTGAGCCAACAGATTTACAGTCTGCCCTCGTTGACCGCTTGAGTACCCCTCCAAAATTCAGCCGGCTATTCTGGAATAATCATTTACAACTGTCAACATCCGTATTGTCAATAATCTAGTTTTTACGGATAATATTACCGTTTTGTGCATCCCTTATCTCTGTTGGTTTCAATTTTTTTTTAATGTCTGCGGGGATTACATAATCAAGCTCGCGTCCAAAATACGTGAAAACTTCATGTGTCGTAATTGCGGGCTCTAAACCGGCAGGATTTGCACTGGTGGAGATAATAGGACCCAATTTTCGGCATAATGCTATGATAATTGGATGAGCACTGACTCTTACAGCCAAAGTTTCATGAGATCCTGTTAACCAAATAGGTGTGTTCTTTTTTGCTGGAATCAACCACGTCACGGGACCCGGCCAACTAGCACGTACTTGTTCTATTGTTGGTAAGTTTTCAAAATATACATATTCTTCAAGTTGTTCGATAGATGAAGCAACCAATATTAATCCTTTTTCAACAGATCTTTGCTTTAAATTTAGAATTCTGTATGCAGAATCTTGAAAAGCAGGTATGCAACCTAATCCAAAAACACCCTCGGTCGGATAGGCAATTACACCGCCTTGTCTAAATTTAGTTATAGCTTGCTTCAAATGTAATGAATTCATCTGAAGTAGATAGTTTACTCGTGTAGTTTTTTATGGACTAGCTAGTTTTACTAACTGTATTTTTTGTAGGAAGTTTTTTACTAACTTTCTTTTTACCAACCTTTTTCTTGGTCGTACTTTTTTTATTTACTTTCTTTTTTGTAGTCACCTTATTACGACCACGATTACGAGAAGCCGGAGATGCAGCTAATAGAGTAATACAATCTTCCAATTCCAAAGAAGCAGGTTCGGTATCTTTAGGTACTTTCGCATTCTTATTCCCGTCAGTGATATAAGGACCGTAACGTCCATTTAGTATAGAGATTCCTTCTCCAACAAAGATCTTAATTTGCTTTTCTGCATCCGCTTTTTTCTTTTCTACTACGAGTTCAAGCGCTCGTTCGAACGTTACTGTATAAGGATCTTCTTCTTTTGGTAGTGATACAAATTTACTACCATATCGTATATAAGCACCGAAACGACCAACACTTGCTGCAACTTCATCGCCTTCTTCAGTCTCGCCAAGCATTCTCGGTAATTTAAATAATTCTAATGCCTCCTCAAATGTGATGCTGTCTAACTTCTGACCTGGTCTTAGTCCAGCAAATTTTGGTTTATCTTCATCATCCTTCGTACCTATTTGGGCATAAGGACCGTATCTACCAATTCGCACAGAGACTTCTTTTCCTGTTTTTGGATGTGGACCTAAAACTCTTGCTTGCGCAACTTCACTACGACTAACATTTTCATCTTTATCTAAAACTTGAGCATGAAATGGAGTCCAAAATTTTTCCAATAAAGGGATCCATTCTTTTTCTCCTCTAGAAATCGCGTCTAAATCATCTTCAAGCTTAGCCGTAAATTCATAATCAACATAATCCTTGAAATGCTTAGTCAAAAAATCATTCACTATTTTGCCTACATCCGTAGGGTGAAAACGTTTACTTTCTATTTCTACATACTCTCTATTTCTCAAAGTCGATATAATATTGGCATAGGTTGATGGTCGACCAATTCCATATTCTTCAAGAGACTTCACCAGACTGGCTTCAGAGTAACGTGGTGGTGGTTCAGTGAAATGTTGTTCATCACGTATATCTTTTAATTTAATTTTATCGCCTTCTTTTATTTGGGGTAACATTTTTTCATCATCACCACCTTGAGAATCATCCTTGCCCTCTAGATAGACTGTCATAAATCCCTCATCTGCAATGGCAGAACCATTAGCTCGAAATAAATTTCCCTCACCACATGACATATCAACAGCGATAGTATCAATGATAGCGTTCGTCATTTGACTCGCCATAGTCCTTTTCCAAATCAGTTCATATAGTTTGAATTGCTCAGAAGTTAAACTACTTTTTATGTCTTGCGGGACTCTATTTATTGATGTTGGACGAACAGCTTCATGTGCTTCTTGAGCATTTTTTGATTTTGTTTTAAATACTCTTGGATCGTCAGGTAACGATTGCTTCCCGTATCTAGTTGATATCAACTCGCGTATTTCAACGATTGCTTCTTGAGCGAGATTAACTGAATCTGTTCGCATATAGGTAATAAGACCAACAGCACCTTCGCCGACATCAATTCCTTCATAAAGTTGTTGAGCTGTTCGCATAGCACGTTGTGTTGTGAACCCTAACTTACGCACAGCTTCTTGCTGTAGTGTTGAAGTTATAAATGGTGCCGCAGGTTGACGTTTACGTTGTTTCTTAATTACGGCTTCAACTAATAATTCACCACCAGTTGCTTTGTCTAATAAAATAGCCTTAATTTCTGCAGCATATTGTGTGTTTTCTATAGTAAACTGTTTTACTTTATCTTCTTTGAATTGCGTAAGCTTAGCATTAAAATTATTTTTTTGATGTTCCAGATCAGCTTCGATGGTCCAATATTCTCTCGGTTCAAATGCTTGTATTTCTTTTTCACGCTCAGCAATCATCCTTAGTGCTGGGGACTGTACACGTCCGGCAGACAATCCTCTTTGAATTTTTTTCCAGAGCAATGGTGAAAGATTGAAACCGACTAGGTAATCTAGTGCGCGTCGAGCTTGTTGCGAATCAACTAAATTTGAAGCCAAATCTCGCGGGTTTTTGATTGCATCCTGTACTGCACTCTTAGTTACCTCATGAAACACAACTCTATGTACTAGCTTATTTTTTAGCTCACCTTTTTCTTTTAATAATTCGTGAAGGTGCCATGAAATGGCTTCACCTTCTCTATCCGGGTCTGTCGCTAAATATAATGTATCTGCCTTCTTTAAAGCTTTTGAAATAGCAGTAACCGCTTTAGCATTTTTTTCAATAGCTTCATAACGCATTGAAAAATTATTTTGAGGATCAACAGCGCCTGTTTTTGGTAAAAGATCACGGACGTGTCCGTATGATGCTAAAACCTTGAAATCCTTACCAAGGTAACGTTCAAGAGTTTTGCATTTAGCGGGTGACTCAACAATTACAAGAGAACTACTCATATCGCTAAACAATATCACTATTTCGATTAGTGAGGGAAAATAAAAATTTAATGAACTACAGCACTAACTTCGTCCATTATGATTTCTTCCATCCATGCAAACGCAGCTTCTTTGCCTGGTCGGTTAAATAATACCATTAATACAACCCACTTAAGTTGCTGCAAGTCTATGGTATCAGTTTCAAGCGCCATCACCCTATCAATCACAAGCTCACGGTCTTCTGAATACAGTACGCCCGATTGTTCTAAGAAAAGTAAAAATCCTTTGCATTCGACATCAAGCTTTTCGTTCTCTATGTCATTGAAAACCCTTATTGATCTGGAACAAATAATACTCGTATCCAGCACCCCCTTTTGTGTCGCTAGACCTTCTAACCAATCGATTGCTTTATCAACTTGAAGTTCGGCAAAACCAGCCTGGACTAATTGCATTTTCAATTCTTGTTGTCCTGGGTTTATTTCAAGTTCCTCCTCGACGTAATGATCAAATAAATAAATGAGGACATCTAAAACAGTTTCTTTCATAAATTATAATCTTCTTTTAACTATTCACTCTATGCAATGACAACACTTGATACGAAAAGACAATACTGGACGCCGTATTGAGTTTCAACCATTCATTTCAACTGCTATGTTGACAGCATGGCGGAAACAACATCTGCCGTCAATCCTCTTAATTTAATAAGCCCATTTGCTGATAATCTTTCATAAGCCACATTATTTATATGGTTTCAATTCGCTAAGTCAAACTGACTAACCTCTAGTTCAATGAGACTTTTCAAAACAACATTAATCACCGTAAATAACTTTACAAGAGTACTATCTCATCGACTCAACTAATTTCATATACCATATGCAAATAGGTTATGATTTGAGTCTGATATCACAAAGATCTATTTATTCCATTTTTAATTTTTGTCTATCTGAGAAATTCATAAGTTGGCAAACAGGTTTACCTTGAAATCGCTGTCGAGGGTCAGGAACAAACGTATTCTCCTGAGGATACTGAATTAAATGTTCTTTGAAGATGATATTTTTGTTACGAAAGTCCGGTTTATTATGTTTTTTATCTGATTACAGACTTCTTATTTTATCTAACACATGCATCGGCCCTTTTGTTTCCATCACCATGGCATAACTTACTTTACTAAACGTTTTTAAAACCATGACTACACCAACATACTCTTCTGGCAAACTCACATTCTCAGACATGACTTGTGTGTTTGCAGGGGCTAAATACCTCTCATCAAACGAATTAACGCTATTTATAATTGCATGTACTACTCGCACAAATATTTTGCTCAAATCACCACCAGCATCATTAATTTCTTTAGCTGTCTCAATGTCTTCCTGCGGATTATCTTTTGTGATAATTGGTCCTGTTGTGTCCCGAACTACATAGCTACTTTGGTAAACACCGAGTACATTACCCACTTCAAGGCCTTGTTTTTTACCAAGATTCAATACAACCACTTGATATTGAGCGATTTGCGAAACACCATCGATAACGGAAATAATTCTCCCTTTCATTTCATTATTTGTTGTTCGGGGGACAAATTCATTGGTGATTGCCTCATCAACATGAGGAAATAATCGATCTCCTTTCATCACCTCTCTGTCAGCAATGGTAATTATTGCAGAAGCTGGGTCACCCCTTTTTTCTATTATGGCATCACCGACATATATTGCTTCAAAACCCAAAATTTCACCCACAACCTTTTCGTTATCTTTTTTTGGATCGACATAAGATGCACCTTTTCGATAAATCGAATATTTTACGATTTTTGATTCTTCTGGTAGGCCACGCACATAGATGGTGCTCCCCGTACTTGCCATCAATCGACCATCATTACTAGAGACTATATAAGGCCACTGCTCTATCTCATTCTTATCGAGAACAATTGACTGCTCTAAAAATTGCTGGATTGCATCGACTGGAATACTTTGAATCGCCTCAACATTTTGCGTGCTATGGATAGTTGGAGACAACTTAACATTACGCCCAGTTACTGACCGAGGATTTCCTCTCTGTAGGTTTAAAACAGGCCTTCCATCTTCATACTTAAGAGACACAATATCACCAGGATATATTAGATGTGGATTATCTATTTGAGGATTATCCCCCCAAATTTCCGGCCAACGCCATGGTTGTTGTAAAAATCGAGCAGAAATATCCCATAGCGTATCGCCTTTCACAACCATGTAATTCTTTGGATTTTCTGGATTTATTGTTAATTCATCCGCCCTTGCGCTAAGAGTTAATAGCGAAATCACGCATGAAATTAGAATTTTATTGAACATGTCTATAATCTTAGATGATTTCCTTAATGTAGATTAGCAAAAAGTATAACAAAATGTTAGCTGAGACCATATTTTTTTGTGGTTTAACTACAACAAGTTATTTTTCCTGTATACTATCAGCTAGTTATAACAATTTTGGAGTGAATATTGCTATGGCAATACTCAAAGTTTTGCACTTTCCTGACACAAGACTACGTGACAAGGCATTACCGGTCTATAAGATAGATTCCAAAGTAAAGGAAATTGCCAAAAATATGTTAGATGTCATGTATGCAGAGAATGGTATTGGTCTCGCTGCAACCCAAGTTAATATTCGGCAGAGAATCATCGTAATTGATTTATCTGAAGAAAAAAACGAACCATTAATATTGATTAACCCTAAAATCACCAAGTTAGTAGGCAACCAGACAATGCGAGAGGGATGCCTTTCAGTACCAGATTATTATGACATTATTGAACGCGCTGAATATATAGAATATTGTTATAAAACGCTTGATGATGAGGTGATTAATTCGAATACGGATGGTTTATTAGCTGTTTGTATTCAACATGAAATCGATCATCTTGATGGTAAACTGTTCATTGATTATCTTTCTCTACTTAAACGTCAACGATTAAAGAAAAAAATCAACAAACAAGAAAAACTTCAGCAAAGCATATTGTGACTCATGCCAAATTAAAGCTCGCATTTGCTGGCACACCGGAAATTTCTCGGATTGTGCTCGAAGAACTCATTAATAAAGGTCAGCATTCTGTCGAACTAGTGCTAACTCAACCTGATCGACCAGCTGGAAGAGGTCGTAAGCTCAAGCAGAGCGAAGTTAAACTTTGCGCCCTTGAGAATAATATTCCTGTCCTCCAACCTGAGACATTTAAAGAACTTACTTCAGATATCTTAAAGAATTGTGATTTAATTCTAGTAGTAGCCTATGGTCTCTTTTTAACACCAGAAATTTTAGCTATTCCTAAATACGGCTGTATTAATATACACGCCTCGTTATTACCCCGTTGGCGCGGAGCAGCACCTATTCAAAGAGCCATCGAAGAAGGTGATAATGAAACTGGTATTACTATCATGAAGATGGACAGTGGACTAGATACTGGTCCAATTTTGGAACAATTTGCTTGTTCAATTTTGCCTCGTGATACTGCAAGAACATTGCATGATCGTTTGGCCATAATGAGTGCAAGAGAGATAAATGAATCATTATCTAAAATTGTCGAATGTGAAACTAACGCAATAGAACAAGATAATTCGAAGGCTACTTATGCAAAAAAAATTAGTAAACAAGATGCGAAAATAGACTGGACTCAGTCTGCTATACAGCTAGAAAGAAAAATTCGAGCATTCAATCCATTTCCTATAACTCATACAGTAATGAACAAGACCAATGTAAGAATATGGGAAGCAGAAATCAAACAAAGTTCGGAAGATTTAGTTGTTGGAACGTTACTAAATACTAAACCGGGTATAAATATTATGACAGGCAAAGATGTTTTAAAAATCACAAAATTACAATTACCTGGAAAACGACCGATCTCTGCAATCGATTTTTTAAATGCTCATCCTGAATTTATTAATGATAATAAGGTCGTAGGCTAAGTTTAATTGTCATGTCATCACGTATAATAGCTACCCAAATAATTTCACAAGTATTTGAAAATAAACTCACACTAACTCATGCATTACAAAATAACGAATCATTCAAACAATCAGGAAATGACAAAGCATTAATTCAAGAGATTTGCTACGGGACATTTCGATGGTATGTACAACTTGAATATATTCTTAATCACTTATTAGAAAAACGTATAAAGAAAAAAGATAGCCAACTTAAATACCTGATGATTATTGGATTATATCAGTTACGCTTCATGCGAATCCCTGCTCATGCTGTTGTATCCGAGACTGTTAATACCTGCAAAAAAATAAAAATGGAATGGGCAAAAAACTTAGTCAATGCAATTTTACGTCGGTATCTTCGAGATACAAAGATATTTGACCCTAATGTTAATAATGGCTACAGTTTTAATACATCCCACCCCAAATGGATCATCAAACAGCTCAGGCTAGACTGGCCAGAGGAATGGGAGAGCATCCTCGAAGCAAACAATCAACACCCTCCAATGTATCTTCGAGTGAACCAACTACATCAAAGTCGACAAGAGTATTTAATAAAGATGGAAAAAGCTGGCATCCTAGGAAAAATTACGCCTTATTCTAAACAAGGAATACTAGTGGAAAAACCAGTTGATGTCGGTTTATTGCCAGGGTTTAGTGAAGGGGATGTTTCAGTACAAGAACTTGCTGCTCAATTTTCTGTAAAATTACTTGATTTAAAACCAAGACAAACTGTTCTTGATGCATGCGCTGCGCCAGGAGGTAAGAGTTCGCATATCCTTGAATCACAACCAAACCTTGAATCTTTAACTGTCATCGAAAAAGATTTCGGTCGTGCAAAAAGATTATCTGAAACATTTATGAGACTAGGGCTTAATGCTACAATCAAAGTCTCAGATATAAATGATCTTGAAAATTGGTGGCGCAATGAACTTTATGACCGTATTTTATTAGATGCTCCCTGCTCTGCAACAGGAGTAATACGTCGGCATCCCGACATCAAAACATTGAGAACATATGCAGAAGTTAAAGTTATTAGTGCGTTGCAGATGCAGCTTATAGAAACCCTTTGGAAAACTTTAAAGCTTAATGGGTTATTAGTTTATGTCACTTGCTCTATATTTAAACAAGAAAACTCGGAACTAATAAAGCAATTCATTGGTAAAAACGAAAACTGTGTTCTTAAAAATATTGATGCTGAATGGGGTGAAAATACTGGCTATGGCAAACAAATATTGACAGGACAAAGTAATATGGATGGCTTTTTTTATTCTTGCCTAAAAAAGATATAGCCTGATGTCTTTTATCACTAATAATATAATAACATTTAGTATCATTCTTATACTGTCATGTATTAACTATTCCAGTATTGCAAATACCGCTAAAACAGACTCTATTCGAATTTATTTAGATAAAAACACTTACTATCTCGATGCTTTATGTGATATTGAATTATCAGAAGAAGCTTATAGAGCATTACGTCATGGAGTTTCGCTTGAGATCCATATTCATTTTCAATTACGTTCAAAACGCTATTGGGTATGGGATAAAATAATTAGTGAAAAAATATTACTCTATAAACTCGAACATAAACCACTAACCGAAAATTTTCTGGCCACCGATTTGTCAAATGGATTGCGTCACTCATATGATAATCTTGAGGCTGCGTTAAATCATATAAAAACCATTTCAAAAATGAGTCTATTTAATCAAGACCACTTAATCGAAGATAAGGTATATATTGCAAGAATTCGTGCTTATCTTGATATTGAATCACTGCCATCACCAATGCGTCCTCAAGCATATTTTTCTTCGAATTGGAAACTATCAAATAAATGGTATAGCTGGAAATTGATACGATGAATAGAGGAAGTGATCTAATGTTACTCATCGGCTCAAGTCTGTTTTTTTTCATGCTCGCTTCATTAGTAATGATGAGTCAGGCATTACAAAATTCAGAATTTTTCAATAGTTATTATTCAATACTTATCATATTAAATGGACTAGGTTTAATTAGTTTAATCATATTAATCATATTCAATATTAAGCGATTAATTCGCCAGTTTAAAAATAAAATTATTGGCTCTCGAATGACAGTCAGAATGGTCATGCTTTTTTCCATATTGTCAGTTACACCCGTTCTAATTGTGTATTACTTTTCTTTAGATTTCTTGCATCGCGGTATTGATAGCTGGTTTGACTTGAGAGTAGAACAAGCACTTGATGATTCTCTTGAACTAAGTCGGCTCGCACTAGATGTACGTATGCGTGAATTATTGAATATGACTGAAAAAGTGGCAACAGAATTGAATGAATCAAACGAATCAGAGCTGCCTTTTATTGTTGACCAAATAAGAGAGCGCATCAATGCCTATGAGCTCACATTATTAACCAGAAAAGGTGTTGTAATAGCGTCAAGCTCCATTGATACAGAAAGTTTGATTCCAGTCACACCGGATAAAAATATTTTATTACAATTATCACAAGGAAATAATTATATAGGCTTAGATGTAATTAAAGATACGAATCTATTGATTCGTGTGGTTACAAATTTACCGACTAAAAATATTGATAAGGAAGCGCGTTTAATACAAACATTATTTCCAATCTCTGAACGTATGAATCAATTAGCTGAAAGTGTTCAATCGTCATATATTGAATACAAGGAACTGTCATATCTACGAGAACAACTTAAAATCAGCTTTATAATAATATTAACATTGGTTTTATTGTTCAGTATGTTTAGTGCCGTATGGGCAGCTTTCTATTCAGCTAGAAAACTTTCAGAGCCTGTTATGAATCTGGCGGAAGGTACGAAGGCTATTGCAGCGGGCGACTATAGCACACGATTACCAGTGCCGGGAAATGATGAGCTAGGTTTCCTTGTGTCATCATTTAACGACATGACAGATAGAATATCAGAAGCACGAGACTCTGTGAAACAAAGCCAATTAGAAGCCGAATCGCAGCGCAACTTTTTAGAAACTATTCTGTCTCGTTTATCTTCAGGGGTTATCGTACTTGACGGAAATGGTAACCTTGAGAAATATAATACTAGTGCAAATCAAATATTAAATATCAATTTTGATATCCTTGAAAAAAAGAATATAAGAATATTAATAAAAGAGCTTCCATACCTAACTGACTTCTTTGAATGTATTTCATCGAATATTCAAGAGCAACTGGACGAATGGCATGAACAGATCACCCTATCTAATAAAACTGGTAATCTAACCTTAATGATTAATGGTGCTGTACTTTTAGGATCAGATGGGGAAACGAGCGGTTATGTTATTGTTTTTGATGAAATCACTGCCTTAATCCGCGGGCAGCGTGATGCAGCATGGAGTGAGATGGCGCAGCATCTCGCACATGAAATCAAAAATCCACTAACCCCGATTCAACTAGCGGCAGAACGATTACGTCATAAATATTTATCTACAATGAATGCGGAAGATGTAGAAATGTTGGATAGGATGACAAATACTATTATCCAACAAGTCGACACGTTGAAAGAAATGGTGAACAACTTTTCAGACTATGCAAGATCTCCTGAATTTAATCCGGAAGATATTAGAATTGAGCATCTCATCCAAGAGGGTCACGATTTATTTAGTAATATGGAAGATAAAAGTGAAATTAAAATGGACGTTGACGACGAATTACCTTTAATAAGAGGTGATGAAAAAAAACTACGACAAGTTTTTAATAATCTCTTGACGAATGCTATTGATGCGAACGAGATGGGAGCAGGACACCATCTTACAATTAGTGCTAAAGGCATAGATGTTAATAATATTCATATGGTTGAAATTCGTGTGAGAGATAATGGTCCCGGCATTGAAGTAGGAGTTGTGAACAAATTATTTGAACCTTATATTACGACTAAACAAAAAGGTACTGGCCTTGGACTAGCCATAGTAAAGAAAATTATTGATGAACATTCTGGTACAGTATGGCTTGAGAACAATAATGACAATAATGGCGCATGTGCGGTGATAAGATTACCAGCTATCGACCAATTAATTCAAACGACTAAATCACGAATAATCTAGTGAGTATTCGACATATACTTGTTGTCGATGATGAGCCTGATATCAGAAGCTTAGTAAAAGAGATTCTTGAAGATGAGGGTTTTAATGTCGCGGTTGCAGAAAATGCTTCTGAAGCACGTCGACTTGTAGAATCTTTTAAACCAGACTTAATCTTGCTTGATATATGGATGCCAGATATCGATGGCATTAGTTTACTGAAAGAATGGCATGAAAAAAATATATTATCTAGTCCTGTAGTCATGATGTCAGGCCATGGAAATGTAGAAACAGCAGTTGAAGCAACACGCCTTGGAGCCTTTGATTTTATCGAAAAACCGCTTTCAATTGCTAAACTACTATTAACAATTAAACATGCGCTTGAAAATAGTTCGTTAAAGCAAGAAAATTTACAATTACACCATGTTACTTATTCTAAGCTTTACCAAATAGGAAAAAGTAAAAAAATATCAGATTTAAGAAATCAGATATCAAAAGTTGCTAATCATGATGCGCCAGTATTGTTTCATGGAGAGTCTGGAACGGATAAAGAATTATTTGCACGTTACTTACATTCACTCAGCAAATACGCTGATGGTCCGTTTATACCAATAAGAATTTCTACTCTAGGTAAAGACTATGCAGAAACTGAATTGTTTGGACTGGAGTCAAATAATCAATTACAGGAAGGTTATTTTGACAAAGCTAAAAATGGAACTCTTTATATCAACGATATTGGCGAATTAAATACTATATTACAATCTCGTATTCATGATGTATTTGAAACTAAAACCTATACTCATATTGGAAACCCTAATCCGATTAAACTAAAAATGAGGATTATAGTAGCGACTAAATTTGACATTCAATCTCTAGTAGAAAAAGGTAGCTTCAGAGATGACCTCTATTTTCAGTTGAACATCCTACCAATAACTATCCCTGCACTACGTGAACATTATGAAGATATACCAGCATTAATTGAACACTTCGTTAATTACTTTATAGAAACAGAAGGGCTCCCTTATCGAAAATTTAGTGTTGCTGCACAAAATCGTTTAAGAAGTTATCAATGGCCTGGTAATGTAAAAGAATTAAAGAATATCGTTCAACGTCTTTTAATACTTAGTACAAATGAAACCATAAATATCGATGAAATCGAAACTAGCCTGGGTAATGCAGGTATGAAGAAAAATAGTGCTCGTAAAGAAGTCTTCGATTTTGATATGCCACTCCGAGATGCAAGAGAAAACTTTGAAAAAGCATATCTTGAATATCAATTAAAAAAAGCAAAAGGTAGTGTTAGTAAGGTAGCAAATGCGATTGGTATAGAACGTACACATCTATATAGAAAACTGAAAATGTTGGGAATAGAATTAAAATGAAGATTATAATATTAGGAGCAGGCCAAGTTGGTGCGTCAGTGGCAGCGAATCTAGTTAATGAAAACAACGACATCACATTAGTCGACAATAATCCTGCAACATTACAGCTAATCAGTGAACGCCATGACTTGAGAACTATTACTGGGGTTGCATCACACCCTTCAGTTTTAGCTAAAGCTGGCGCCAAAGATGCGGATATGATTTTAGCTGTCACAAATAGCGATGAAGTCAATATGATAGCTTGTCAAGTTGCCTACACTTTGTTTCATACTCCCATGAAAATTGCACGCATTCGTGAAACAGAATATCTCTCAAGCACGACTCTCTTTGCTCAGGAGGCATTGCCTATCGATGTTTTGATAAGTCCAGAAAAATTAGTCACTGAATATATAAAAAAATTAATCGAGAACCCAGGTGCCTTACAAGTCCTAGATTTTGCTAATGGGCAGGCTCAGATGGTTGCTTTAAAAGCATCATATAGTGGTATGTTAGTTGGCCATTCATTGCGTAACCTTAAAAAGCAACTCCCAAACATTGAATATAAGATAGCTATTATATTCAGAAATAATCAAGCAATTATTCCGATTGCTGAGACTGTTATCGAGGCAGATGATGAAATATTTTTTATAAGCTCAAAAAAATCTATCCGTCTATTATTACAAGTTATCCGATTTAAAGAAAAACCTCTAAAAAGTATTATGATCGCCGGTGGTGGCAATATAGGTCTAAAACTAGCTGGATTATTAGAAGACAATTACAAAGTCAAATTACTTGAATTTGATCCTGAAAAAGCACACTTTGCATCTGAATCATTAAAAAAAACAATCGTTCTGAATGGTGATGGTGCTGATGAGGAACTACTGCATGAAGAAGATATTGATAGAACTGATGTTTTCTGTGCGCTTACAAATGCTGATGAAGCAAATATCATCTCTTCTATGCTCGCAAAGCGACTAGGCGCTAGAAAAGTAATGGCGTTAATCAACCGTGCTGCATATGTTGATCTCGTTCAAAGTAATACGATTGATATCGCAATCTCTCCTCAACAAGCCACCATTGGCAGTTTACTCGCACACATACGCAAAGGTGATGTGGTCGTTGTACACGCCTTAAGAAGAGGAGCTGCTGAAGCGATCGAGGCTATAGCTCATGGTAATACAACCTCATCAAAAGTAGTTGGTAAAAAAATAGGTGATATAAATTTACCACCTGGCTCGACAATCGCCGCTATTGTTCGAGGCGATAATGTCTTAATGAGTAATAAGAGAACTATTATCGAAACTGAAGATCACCTAATTTTAATTGTCTCCGATAAAAAGCATGTCGCTGAAGTCGAATCCTTATTCCAGGTTGGCATTACCTTTTTATAAATGAAGAATTTTGACTAGAGAACGATAACGATGCAATTTGCCGTAATTCAACGAATTTTGGGTATATTGTTAGCCCTATTCAGCTTAACGCTGTTTCCGCCATTAATAATTTCAATTTATACTAATGATGCTACTTCAATTCCGTTCATCTCCGCTTTTGCACTTATTCTTTCAATCGGTTTAATACTATGGTTTCCAGTTCGAAATGTGAAAAATGAATTACGACTACGAGATGGTTTTGTTGTTGTCGTCTTATTTTGGGTTGGTCTTGGATTAACAGGTAGTGTCCCACTCATATTATCCAGCACTCCAGAATTAACAATTACAGATGCAGTATTTGAATCAATTTCAGGTCTCACTACAACAGGTGCAACAATTATTGTCGGAATAGACTCTCTACCTAAATCAATTCTTTTCTATCGACAAGAACTTCAGTGGTTAGGAGGCATGGGAATCATTGTGTTGGCAGTTGCTATTCTACCCATGTTAGGCATCGGTGGTATGCAGTTATACCGTGCTGAAACACCCGGTCCAGTTAAAGATAATAAACTTACACCTAGAATCACGGAGACCGCTAAAGCACTTTGGTACATCTATCTTTCTATGACGATTTTTTGCGCATTAGCATATTGGATGGCGGGAATGACTCCGTTTGATGCAATTACACATAGTTTTTCAACTGTATCTATTGGTGGGTTCTCAACCCATGACGCGAGCATAGGTCATTTTGAAAGTGGATTGATAGAAGCGGTTGCAATATTTTTTATGTTTATCGCTGGAATTAATTTTAGCTTGCATTTTATGTCGTGGCGACAAACAAGTTTAAAAGCCTATTGGTCTGACGCGGAACTACGCACCTACTTAGGTATTCTGCTAATGATCTGCTTTATTTGCGCCAGTTATCACATATTCACCGGTGAATATGAAAGCTTCGAAAAGGCAATTAAAGATAGTATCTTTCAAACTGTTTCTATTGCTACTACCACCGGTTATACGACGACAGACTATCAAGGCTGGGCCGGATTTATGCCGCTACTCTTATTATTTTCTAGTTTTTTTGGTGCCTGTGCTGGTTCTACGGGTGGCGGAATAAAAATTATACGTATTCTTTTGCTTTTCAAACAAGGAATACGAGAAATAAAGAGGCTAATCCATCCGAGTGCTATTTTTATCATCAAAGTAGGAAATAAAGCTATTCCTGAACGTGTTATAGAAGCAGTATGGGGCTTCTTTGCTACTTATATTGTTTTATTTACATTACTACTTTTTGCATTAATGGCGACAAATCTTGATCAGGTTACTGCATTTTCAGCATTAGCAGCATGCATGAACAATCTTGGTCCCGGGCTTGGAGAAGTCAGTCAAAATTATAGTAGTATTAATGATACTGCAAAGTGGATACTATGTTTTGCCATGTTATTAGGACGTCTTGAAATATTCACTTTATTAGTATTATTCACTCCAACATTTTGGCGACGTTGAACGATAAAATAAAAAAAAAGTGGGATGAAAATTATGATTCTTGCTTAAGCAATTATCCTTCTCCTGCAGAAGTATTACGTCTAAATCAACATCTGTTACCTAAGCAAGGAACCGCGCTTGATTTAGCTTGCGGTCGTGGTGCAAATGCAATATGCCTTGCAGAAAATGGGTTAAGTGTCTCCGCATGGGATATTTCAATATCTGCTTTGAAGCATCTTTCTAGTGAAGCTTTAAAGAAAAATTTGAAAATTAAATTTGAGTCTAGAGATATTTCTAAAAAACCACCTGCTTCAGATTCTTTTAATGTCATAACTGTGAGCCATTTTCTTGACCGTGAATTAATAGATGATATAAAAAATGCAATAAAAAAAAACGGACTTGTTTTTTATCAGACGTTTATTATCAATAAAGTCAATGATGTTGGACCAAATAATCCTGATTATTTATTAGAAAAAAATGAACTATTAGATTTATTCAATGATTGGAATACAATTTACTACAGAGAAGAAGGAACAACCGGAAAAATAGACGAAGGATTTAGAGATCAAGCGATGTTAATTGCTCAAAAACTATAGGTACATTTATATGAAACAATTTGATACATTCAAAACCTTGCTTAAAGAAGGTAATGATAATGAACTATTAAGGTATAGCCTCGGAAATGAATACTTCAAACAAGGTGATTTTGACCAGTCCGCAGTCCACTTAGAGAAAGCAATCGAACTTAAACCATCTTTCTCAGCTGCATGGAAGCTTTATGCGAAAGCACTGACTAAAAATAAAAAAATTGATGAAGCAATAGGCGCTTATGAAAAAGGAATTAGTATTGCTGAAAAAAATGGTGATGTACAAGTCCTCAAAGAAATGCGCGTTTTTCTAAAACGTCTTACAACAGATTAATCATATAATTCAAGTGTTCCGATAAGTTCAGAGATATGGTCAAGGTCATGCTTATTCAGATAATCAACAATGCCGTTGCTTAATTTAGGACAAATCAACGGTTCGTAAAATAAGGCCGTTCCAATACCTACCGTTGTTGCACCAGCAATCATAAACTCAATAACATCTTCAACAGTAGTCACACCTCCCTGTCCTATTATCGGTATAGCATGATTTTTTGCCACTTGATAAACTTGATGTACCTTCAAAAGTGCAATCGGCTTAATCGCAGGACCCGATAAACCACCTTGATTATTACCTATAATCGGTTGGCGTGAGTTTATATCGATTGCCATACCCATTAACGTATTGATCACAGCAAGCCCGTCTGTTCCCGCTTCAATACAACAACGTGCGCTTTCAGCAATATCTGTTTGATTAGGAGAGAGTTTTGTGATGAGTGGTTTTTTAGTTGCACTTCGACATGCTGACACAACCCGCGCAGACATCTCAGGATCATTACCAAAAGCAACGCCGCCTTCTTTAACGTTAGGGCATGAGATATTGATCTCCATTGCATCAATTGGAGAATCATCAAAGATCCGAGTTACTTCCTCATACTCTTCTAACGTTGAACCTGATACATTTGCTATAAACCTTGTTTCTGTGAAATCTAGATTAGGTAAGTACTCATCTACCACGATCTTCGAACCTGGATTTTGTAAACCTATCGCATTGATCATCCCCATGTAGGTTTCCGTAACACGACGCGGTGGATTACCCAGCCGAGGTTCTAAAGTTGTGCCTTTTAAACAAATAGCACCTACATCAGTATTAGAGAACCCTCTGATACGTGTATATTCTTCACCAAAACCAACACAGCCTGATAATAGAACCAAAGGTGAATTAAGCTTCAAGCCACAGAATTCTATTTCTAGCCGTTTCTTGTCTTGCTCAGTTAGCGAGGTTATTGTCATACTACAATTCATTTAATGGAATATAATATACTGTTATGTTTAATATTGTTCTATTTGAGCCGGAAATCCCACCTAATACTGGTAATATTATACGTCTTTGTGCAAACACCAACGCTCAGTTGCATTTGATTCATCCTATTGGCTTTGATATGGATGAAAAAAGTCTGCGTCGTGCCGGGCTAGATTATATCGATTTGTCAATCGTACATCACTATGATAATTATCAGAACTATCTTGAAAAAAATAGAATAAATACACTCTACGCTATTTCCACCAAAGGCTCTAAGCATTACTCTGATTGTGTTTTTCGTAAGGGAGATAGTTTTATTTTTGGTCCAGAAACACGAGGCCTGCCTAAAAGTATATTAAGCAAATTCAATACCAATAGAATCTTACGAATTCCAATGCTAAAGAAAAACCGCAGTCTGAATCTATCAAACTCAGTGAGTATTATTGTTTATGAGGCTTGGCGACAGAATGATTTCGATCAATAGCTTATTGTCTACCAACTATCCATACATAACCATCTGTTAAAATATACTGTATATTTCTGTGATTACTTGATATGCATACTGTTAATTAGTGCTTTTTTTGCGATAACTATCTTTACGACGTATGTATTCACCACATTATAGTAAAATGAGAGCCAAGAGTTAATATTTGCGAGTTACTTAAGAAAATTTATGTCGTAACAGAATCTTATTTTAATTAAACTTCAGCCTTAGAACCACGCGTCAACAAGTTTTTTACTGCTTCATGTGGGGAGCATCTTGATTGAAGTACGTTATTAACTTGTTCTATAATCGGCATTTCAATTCCATGTTTCTTAGCCAATACTGCAACTTCATTTGCTGTCCTTAGACCTTCAATAGCTTGTCCGATTTTCTCACTCGCAGCATTAACCGATAATCCTTCAGCTAATAACAACCCCAGACTTCGATTTCGCGATTGATTATCGGTGCACGTCAAGACTAAATCACCTAAACCAGCAAGGCCCATAAAAGTTTCTTGCCTAGCGCCCAAAGCCAATCCCAAACGCATAATCTCTGCTAAGCCACGCGTTAATAATGCTGAACGTGTATTGGCGCCAAAACCTAATCCGTCGGCTATACCAGCTGCAATTGCCATTACATTTTTCACCGCTCCACCGACTTGCGTGCCTATGACATCATTATGGGTATAGATACGAAAGACATCATCATGAAATAAATCTGCAAATATTTTTGCAACACTAAGATCCTTAGCAGCAATAGTAACGGCAGTTGGCAAACCTGCACCTACTTCTTTCGCAAAAGATGGACCTGAAAGTATCGCAATATTACTTTTAGGTAACTCTTCTTCAACAACTTGATGATTAAATTTCTGCGTACCCGGCTCAAAACCTTTACAAGCAATACACAAATTAACATCAGAAAAATATTTTAATAATTGCAAGCTGCTGCGCAAACCATAGCAAGGAACAGAATTAACAAACATTTTTGTACTGAGAGGGACTTGCTCAATAGATTCAACAGGAATTATATTTTTCGGGAAAGGGACTCCAGGAATATAACGCATATTTGTTTTTTCAGTTTTTAGACTTTTTATCAACTCTAAATTTATATCCCATAGATAGACTATATTTTTCTTACGCGCTAAAACCAATGCTAATGCAGTGCCCCAAGAACCTGCTCCGAGAACTAACACTGACTGTGTTGTCATGATGAATTAATGCGTTATGTCTGCATTAGCATGTGCAGCTGCTTCTAGCTGGGCCTTCCCTTCGGCTTGCTCTTGTTCAAACAAGGCATCAAAGTTTACCGGTGCGAGCAATAACTGTGGAAAACCACCACGCGTAACTACATCTGAAACAGTCTCACGTATGAAAGGAAATAAGATATTGGCACAAACAATTGCTAACATACGATCAATGACATCTGCAGGGAGATTTCTAATCATAAATATACCCGCTTGATTGATTTCAATCAGATACGCTACCTTATCACCCACCTTAACCGTTAATGTAACCGTCAACACCACATCAAAATGGTCATCGCCAATAGGTGTTGCTTTATTAATCATATTCATCTCGACTTCTGGTCGCCATTCCACCTTAAATATTTCCGGAGTATTAGGTGTTTCAAATGAAATATCTTTTACGTAGACTTTTTGTACTAAAAACTGTGCGTCATCTGGTCCATTATCTTTTTGTGCTTGCTTGCTATCTTGTTCAGTCATGATTTTTTCCTATCTTTTTTGAAAATTTATTAGAATTATATAACTTTATTTAAGCCCTCTAGTAAGAGGTAAGTTTGCATTTTGCCATGAGAGAATACCGCCTTTCAGACTAAAAACTTTTTCATATCCTTCATTCATTAACTTACGTGCTATTTTTGAAGAAACAGACCCGGTAGCACAACAAAGGATAACTCCGTTTTTTTTGTATTTTTTTAGTTTATCAAGCTGCCCTGGTACTTGATCAGCACTAATATTAATGGCATCAATAATATGTCCTTTCTCAAATTCCTTTTGCGTTCGCAAATCGAGTACTTTAGCATTGTCTCGATTAATCAGACGCGTAACTTCTTCAGGTGGTGATAATTTAACGCCACTAAGCATATCACCAAAAATATTCCAAATTAATAACATCAATATGGAAATCAATAGTGAAAAATAAAGCGGGTGGTTGCCCACAAATTCAAGGAGTCGTTCCATTGCAGTAATCTCTTGCTGTAGTAGTATTAAGTGAGGTCTGAATAATACGTTATATCGTCGACTGAAAAAACATTTATAGCTGATTCAATGTGTATTATTGATTAATATGAAGTCATATCAGCTTTCATGCTAAAATTTACGCAATTAAAGTAGAATTCTTAAAGATATTGTCAAATTAATTACATGTATATATATCAAGTAACCGATATCTCATTTTCGTATTACAAAATCTGTCATCATTTAAAGCCCATACATTCTAGTCATTGCCATTAAGACCTTCAATGCAAGTAAGTCATAAACCAATAATTCTAATAATTCTAGATGGCTGGGGCCATACAGATAATACGGTCTATAATGCAATCTATTCTGCTAATAAGCCCACATGGGAACGTATTTGGGAAGAGTACCCACATACTCTGATAAGCGCATCAGGCATTGATGTCGGACTACCAGCTACGCAAATGGGTAATTCTGAAGTAGGACATATGAATATTGGTTCTGGCCGAATAGTAGATCAAGAGTTCACTCGTATTACTCGAGCACTTGAGGATGGTAGTTTTTATAAAAATAAGAATCTGAATCTTGCATTTAAAAATGCTGCTGAAAAAAATAAGGCGGTTCATTTACTGGGATTACTTTCAAACGGAGGGGTACATAGCCATGAGGACCATATATTTGCATTAATGGAATTAGCTAGCAAATGTGGTGTGAAAAAGATTTATCTCCATGCTTTTCTTGATGGTCGAGATACACCACCAAAGTGTGCAGAAGAATCGATTCATAATGCTCAGCTGAAGATGAAGAAGTTGGGTGTTGGTATTTTCGCATCAATAATTGGTCGCCATTATGCAATGGACCGCAATAAACGCTGGGATCGTACCAAACTAGCTTATGACCTAATAACCCAAGGGAAGGCAGAATATCAATCTGTTGATCCCTTCATTGCCGTTGATATGGCCTATGCTAGAGGTGAATCAGATGAATTCATCAAACCAACAGTCATCACAAAACTGGGTAAACCACCCATTAACATTAATGATGGTGATGTTATTGTTTTTGCTAATTACCGTGCAGACCGTGCTCGTCAACTAGCCCGCGCATTCACAAAACCGGAGTTCCAGGCATTCGATCGGGAGCGAATACCTAAACTTTCTTCGTTTCTCAGTCTAACCTCGTATAAAGCCAATTATGAATTTCCTGTTGCATTTCCGCCTATCAGTATGTCGAATGTCTTTGGTGAATACATAGCGAATCTTGGGTTGAAGCAACTTCGTATTGCTGAAACGGAAAAATATGCTCATGTTACTTTTTTCTTTAATGGTGGGGAAGAACGTGTTTTCGAAGGTGAAGACCGTATATTGGTTCCTTCACCACATGTAGAAACTTATGATAAACAACCAGAAATGAGTGCTAACGAGATAACGGAACACCTTATTGATTCAATAAATAGTAAAAAATATGATGTCATAGTCTGCAACTATGCAAATGCGGATATGGTTGGCCACACTGGTGATTTCAAAGCAACAATATCAGCAATAGAAACTATTGATAAATGTCTCGCCAAGGTTATTCATTGTGCACAAAAAATTGGTGGTGAAATTGTTATTACCGCCGACCATGGAAATGCAGAACAGCTAAAGGCTTACACCACTGAAAAGATCAGATCTCAGGCGCACACAGCGCATACTAATAATTATGTGCCGCTTATTTATATCGGCAGACGAGCCAAATTTTTACCCGAAGTCGGCTCTTTATCTGATATCACTCCAACAATGCTCGATATCATGGGAATTCCAAAACCGAAAGAGATGACCGGTAAAACACTATTAGAATTTTATGAAAAGGATATCCCTGCAACCATTATTAAGCAAATCAAGCATGACTCCTCATTTCGTTGACACAACAAACTCATTTATTTGTTCAATCTTTTTAGCTTCATGCTTCATATCAAATGCGACGATAGCCGCTAATAATTCCTATTCTGAAAAAGCTATTGCATTACAAAATATTCAAAAACGCATCAAAGAAATAGAATTACGAATTAAATCCGCTCAGGATGAAACGAATAAATCACAACAAGAGTTACGCGATAATGAAATAAATACCACAGAAACATTAACTGACCTGCATATCATTAACGCAAAAATATCAGAAAAAAAATCTAAGCTCGAGGAGATGTTGTTTGAGCAAGCAGAGCATGATGCAGCACTCAAAGAAGAAAAAGAAAAACTAATTGATCAAATTCGAGCCGCTTATCAAATTGGTCACAATGATTATTTAAGATTAATCCTCAATCAGGAACACCCCGCATTAGTCAGACGTGTACTAGCCTATTATGACTATCACAATCGAATACGTTCTGAGCGTATCGAACAGTTCAAAGAATCCTTAATAAGTCTAGAGAAGATTCAATCAGCTATTAAAGATGAGTCGGTGAAGCTTGAAGAGTTAAAATTGAAACATAAAACTAAACTAAGTGATTTTCATGAATTTCGTGCAACTCGACGTGATATAAATATACGTTTGGCAAAATATATAGAAGAACAAGGAATCAAACTTCAAATACAGCAAGAAAATGAACGTCAGCTCAGAATTTTATTTCAAGGGTTAAAAAAAAATAAAGTAGTCACAAAAGAAGTATTTAAAGAGGCCCCACGATTCAATACTCTTAAGGGTAAATTAAATTGGCCAGTTAAAGGTACCTTATCAAAAGAATATGGCGCTAACAAAAAAAGTGGAGACCTCAACCTCAAATGGCAAGGTGTTCTAATCAATGCTGAAATGGGCGCCAAAGTGACTGCTATCAGTAGCGGTGAAATTATTTTTGCAGAATGGTTTCGTCATCTTGGTTTATTAATAATTATCGATCACGGTGATAGCTTTATGAGCTTATACGGCCATAATCAAAATATCTTAAAAAATATGGGTGATTGGGTACTCGCAGATGAAGCAATTGCAACTGTAGGAGACAGCGGAGGACAGAGCGATACTGCCCTTTATTTCGAAATCAGAAAGGGTACTGAACCTATCAACCCATCTCATTGGTGCAAATGGTAGACATTACCGATTTGTCATATACAGTAGAGCCCGGTTATGCTTCACAATAACTATCGTAATGAACTTGTTACGTATTAAACAATCAAGATAATCTACGCATGTTAGCCTGAACGGAGTAAACAATGTCATTATTTAAGAGTTTCACTATCACACTATTGTTGTCAATTTCATTTGCAAGTGCTGTATTAGCAATGACTGAAGAAGGCAATGAAGATAAGACCCTACCATTAGATGAGCTTCGTATTTTTACTGAAGTATTCGCTAAAGTTAAGAATGACTATGTAGAAACTATTAGTGACAGAGAATTAATCGAGAATGCAATACGGGGTATGTTGGAAGGTCTCGATCCTCATTCAACTTATCTTGATAAAGAACACTACGAAGACCTCCAAGAAGGTACATCTGGTGAATTTGGTGGACTCGGTATTGAAGTCGGCATGGAAGATGGTTTTGTGAAAGTGATATCACCCATAGATGACACTCCAGCAGAACGTGCAGGTATCAAAGCGGGTGACTTAATCATCAAACTGGATGAACGTTCAGTCAAAGGTATGGCTTTAAATGATGCTGTTAAATTAATGCGTGGAAAAGTGGGTACCGACATCATCATTACTGTCATAAGGGAAAATGAAGATATGCCCATGCAAATTACCATAACACGTGATGTTATCACTGTTAAAAGTGTCCGCAGTAAGATTTTGGAGCCTGGATTTGGTTATATACGCGTATCGAACTTTCAAACACATACTGCGGAAGATCTGCGCAAATCACTCGAAAAATTGAAAATAAATAACGCAGATGAATTAAGTGGCTTAATACTCGATCTAAGAAATAATCCTGGCGGGATACTAAATGCAGCAGTAGGCGTCTCTGATCTGTTTATTGATGAAGGATTGATTGTTTATACTGAGGGTCGAATCAAAGACTCAAAACTTACATTTTCAGCAAAACCAACAGATATATTGGAGAATGCGCCCATGATAGTTCTGGTAAATGGTGGTTCCGCTTCAGCGTCTGAGATTGTTGCTGGTGCCTTACAAGATCACCACCGTGCAATTATAATGGGTGAACGCACCTTTGGTAAAGGCTCAGTTCAGACTATTTTGCCAATGAATGATAAAGCAGCATTAAAATTGACTACAGCTCGCTACTTCACACCATCGGGTCGTTCTATTCAAGCATCCGGCATAGAACCTGATATTTTCATAAAAAATATTCGTGTTGATAGCGTAGCAAATCATTCTTCAACTCAAATCAAAGAATCTGATTTAACAGGTCATCTCGGTAATGGAATGGAAGAAAGTAAAGAGGAACAAGTAAAAGATAAAACTAAGGCAAAAACAGATACGCCTTCTCTAGCTGAAACAGACTACCAGCTATATGAGGCATTAAACGTACTCAAAGGTTTAGCTATTCATTTGAAAAAAACAGAATGATCTTATGTAAAAGAAAAATTTATCTTGGCCATGGACCCATAACGTTCACAATAAATATAAGCGTTTTAAAAAATCTGATTGTTAACGACCATCATATGGAGCTCTTGTTCCCCGGAAAGACCAACGGTATCTAATGCTTAATAGAGATAATTAGAGGAAGTAATATACACAAGCCTTAATGCCGCTAGCTCATGACTATTAATGAGTCAAGCCGGAAGTTTATTATTCAATTTTTTATTCATGCCATATTAATACGCTTTAGCATTGTAAACAGATATTTTTGCTAACAACCAAAATAAAAAATGTATTTTAAGTTTATGTGACGCACATATTTTCTCTATATCGATCGAATATTTTCGCTTTCAAACTCTATCCTAAAAGATATTGACTAAACCAGTCTTTCGCAGATGAACTCGATTCATCAAATGAATCGATATAAGCATCAAAATGTCCGCCGTTTAAGACCACGAGTTGTTTTGGTTCATGCGCTGTATCATAAGCCGCAAAAGCTAAGTCAGAAACAGTCAGGACATCATCTCGTGCTATCAACATTAAAAGTGGAGTGGGACTGATTGATGGTATATAAATAGCCGGCTCGTATTCAATGAACATTTCAACAGAGCGAAGAGTAACTTCATTCCTCCAAGAGGGAGCCAGTTTATCATGAGTTTCTCTGAACCATTTCCATGAATCAGCGGTAGGTAATGCGGCAGGAGCCTGAGGTTGTTCATAAGGTGAAGATACTACAGGGACCATCTGTGGCTTATTTCCCGCATACCGTGCGGCACGATCATCATCAAACATACCGCGAAGTCCATCCCAAAGATCTGAACGAATAAGCCTACGTGCATTTTCTATTCCAGAGATAATAGGCACTTGAGACACAACACATTTAACTCGCTTATCGATTCCAGCGACAACAAGAACATGGCCACCGCTATAACTTGACCCAAAAACTCCTATGCGACTTTCATCAACCATAGTTAGCGAAATTGTATAAGTGATTGCATCACGATAATCACGAATTTGTTGCCATGGATCAATTTCTTGCCTTGGTTCACCATCGCTTGAACCAAAATTACGATTATCAAAAATAAGTACTCCCATGCCTGCTGCTGCAAAGACTTCACCATACTTATCAAGATACATTTCTTTAACAGCAGAATAACCATGAGCCATAACAATTGCTGGAACAACATCACCAGTATCATTTGGTAAATATAACCAGCCACGTAAAGTAGTGTCATCTTCTGTTTTAAATTCAACATCTTTTCGTTGCATAGAATATCTCTTATTGTCAGGATAGTTTTCTTAATTATCTACTTTTGTTGCCATGACAAATATAACAACATCATCCCGGCATAACCCAACAACCAAGATACAACTGGTACTGACGCAAGTACCCCATGAGTTGTATTGTCAAGCGCATAGATAATAGCCGAAGACAACAAAAACCCTGATCCGACCACAGCTAATACTGTACTACGACTATAGATTTTCATTTCTTTTCGAAGGTTATTTAATTCTTTCGACTTATTTTCCATTTCTATTCTACCTTCGTATAATTGATCTAACACATCAAGTGCACGATTTGGTATATCTGGTAATCGGTCTATCAGCTTTGGAATATTAAGTTTTACACCTTTAAACAATCCTTTCATACCGATACGTTCATCCATAAAACGTTCTAATTGTGGTCGAGCAGTTTTCCAGAGATCGAGCTCTGGATAAAGTTGTCGCCCTATGCCTTCAATATTAATAATAGTTTTTTGCAACATAATTAATTGCGGCATAATCTCAACATTAAATCGTCGTGCAATTTGAATAAGTCGTTGTAATAACTCACCAAATGAAATCTCATTCATTGGTCTAACAAGTAATGGTTCACAAACTGTGCGTATGGCTGATTCCAATTCGTCTATACGGGTCCCTTTAGGAACCCATCCTGACTCTATATGTAATGCTGCGACACGGTTATAATTGCGGTTTAAAAATGCAATGAAATTATCTGCTAAGTAGCGTTGGTCAAACTCAGTCAATGAACACATGATGCCAAAATCGATAACCTTTACTTTTGATGGAATATCGCCTTCAGAAGGCCCTACAAAAATATTACCCGGGTGCATATCTGCATGGAAAAAATTATCACGAAAAACTTGCATAAAAAATATTTCGACACCATATTCAGCTAGCCATTTCAAATTTATTCCCGCGGCTTTTAATTTATCAATGTCTCGAACTGAGATGCCGGTTACTCGCTCCATCACCAACACATTACGTCGTGTTAGTCCCCAGTCTATTTCAGGAACATAGTAGCGTTCTTCATTACCAAAATTTCGACGTAACTGAGAAGCGTTAGCCGCTTCTCTTTGTAAATCAAGTTCATTCAATAATGTTTTTTCAAATTCAGTAATCACACCAGTAAAACGTAGAGATTTTCCTTTGCGGTAATATTTTTCTCCTTTCTCTGCAAGCAGATGCAGCAATTTCAAATCTTTACGAATAAGAATTTCAATACCAGGGCGAATAACTTTAACAATAAAATCACGACCATCTTTAAGTGTTGCTAGATGTACCTGAGCAACTGACGCTGAAGCCAACGGTGTTTCATTAAACTCCAGAAATACTTCGCTGATATCGCATTCGTAGGCATCTTCAATAATTTGGCGAGCAACCTTTCCAGAAAATGGAGCAACAGAATCTTGTAGCATGGCAAATTCATTAGCTATATCTTCCGGTATTAGGTCACGTCGGGTTGATAATATTTGTCCCAATTTGACATAGATAGGACCTAATTCCTCCAACATCAAACGCATACGCTGTGCACGAGGCCTCTTTTTTTTTCCAAACCAGTTCCAAGGAAAAACATAAAACAGGAGACGTACTGGACGAAATAAATGCATTGTAAAGATAAATTCATCAAAACCATACTTTATTAATACTTTTTGAATAGCTAATAAACGAAGTATTTGCTCCATAAATTTAAGTACTCTGATCTTTACTTTTTTTTTGTTTTACGGTGTGACTAACTCTCTGATAAAGTCTATCAACATCCTCTCGAAGCACATCGACTTCTTTACAAAAATCATCTACTAATAATTCGTCCGGTAACATATCGGTTTCAAAACGTAGATATTCACTTATGTTCATTGCTAATGTTTTCCCAGTATCTATAGCTACGCTACTAGTGCTATGTATAATTTTTCCCAGTTCATAAGCGACACTATCACCCAACCAGTTTGCAAGTAATTCTTCGAGATCAATTTCAATATTTTGCATTATTAGCTGAAATTGTTGAACAAGAACAATATCACCAATGATTTGCATATCTGTTGGCAAGTTAGCGCTACCTTGCTTCGACATAGCCAACATCATTATAAAATTTGTTGGTGTACCTTTAATCAATACATCGGCTTTATTTTTATAAGTCGTATTTATTGTCAGTCCTGCTGTCGAAAAGAATAGAAATACAGTCAACTTTGTATTAGTAAATTCAAATGCAACCACTTTACCCTCGAGCTTTTCTAATTTACACAGCGTTTCTTCATCGAGACTCAATGTTTTATTGACTATTTTTTCTAACTGGCTTATCCAGACAGGTATTTTATTTTCAACAACACTCATATTTTATAACCACGATGAATGGCGACAACACCACCTGTCAAATTATAATATTGGACTTTTTCAAAGCCAGCTTGCTTCATCATTGTCGCCAATACTTCTTGGTTAGGGTGCACCCGTATTGATTCAACTAAATATTGATAACTCGATTCATCACGAGCAATGACTTTGCCAAATCGAGGAATCAACTTTAATGAATATTCATCATATATTTTACTCAACACTGGGATCACGACCTTTGAAAATTCAAGAATGACTAATTGTGAACCGTATTTTAGCTTCCGATACATAGAGCGTAAGGCAGCATCTTTATCTGTCATATTCCGTAATCCAAATGAAAGTGTCATACAATCAAAACTATTGTCCTCAAAAGGCAATAGCTCTGCACTAGCTTGTACGTAATCAACTCTATCAATCTTTCCTTTATTTATTAATCGATCTCTTGCATTTTTTAACATGTCGGAGTTGATGTCGCATAATGTAACCCGACCACTATCACCTAGTCGTTTATAAATTAAACTTGCAATGTCTCCAGTACCACTAGCAAGATCCAACACATGATAATTTCTTCTAATCGCACAGAAGTCTACTAACTTGCGCTTCCATAATCGGTGAACACCGAATGACATAACATCATTCATCAAATCATATTCTGACGCTACTGATGTAAAAACATCAGCGACTCTACTAGCCTTTTCTTTAGCAGGAACTTTTTCAAAACCAAAGTCTGTTATTGATTGTTCAGTCATTTAATTTTCGTGTATGTCCTGCTTTTTTTAAAGCATCCAGATAATTAATCCAATAATTATCTTTTTGCGTACCCAGTTCATACAAGTATTCCCAAGTATAAAGCCCCGTATTGTGCCCATCATCGAAGATTAACTTGACAGCATAGTTCCCTACAGCTTCTATCTCTTGAATATTGATCATTTCTTTACCTATTTGTAAAACTTCTTGCCCTGGTCCGTGCCCTTTAACATCTGCAGAGGGAGAGTGAACTCGCAAATACTCACAAGACAATTCGAATCTAGCTCCATCATCATATTCTATCTCAAGCATACGAGATTTCTGATGTAGATTTATTGAAGTCGGACTTCTTTTAGTATCTGACATGTTTTTTTTAATTAGCACAAATATTAAAAGTTATTATTAAATTACAGGATATAACGACTTAAATCCTCATCTTCAATCAACTCATTTAAATGATCATTAACATAATCTGCATTAATTGATATAGATTCGCCATTTTTTTCTGAAGCTTCATACGACAATGTCTCAAGTAAGCGTTCCATAACTGTATGCAGACGACGCGCACCAATATTTTCGGTAGTGTCATTTACCTGAAAAGCAATTTCGGCAATTCGCTTTACACCATCAGGAGTAAAGCTTACGCTCACTCCTTCAGTTGCCATTAACAAGGTGTATTGTTCTGTTAATGATGCGTCGGGTTCTGTGAGGATTCTAACAAAGTCATCTGCAACCAAGGCCGTTAATTCTACCCTAATAGGTAATCGCCCCTGTAACTCAGGGATTAGATCTGAAGGTTTAGCAAGGTGAAATGCGCCAGATGCGATAAATAAAATATGATCTGTCTTTACCATTCCATATTTCGTTGTTACTGTACTACCTTCAACTAGCGGTAATAAATCACGTTGCACACCTTCACGAGAAATATCTGGACCACTTGCTTCAGAACGGCGTGTAACTTTATCAAGCTCATCAAGAAAAACAATACCATGTTGTTCAACACTTTCTAATGAAATGGCCTTAATATCTTCTTCATTTAATAACTTTGCTGCTGCTTCTTCTCCTAATAGTTTTAATGCATCTTTTACATGCAATTTACGTGTTTGTTTCTTAGTATCCCCCATATTTTGAAACATGCCTTGCAACTGACTGGTCATTTCTTCCATACCTGGTGGTGCCATTATCTCAACACCAACACTAGGTGTCTTTAATTCAACTTCAAGTTCTTTATCATCAAACTTTCCTTCAACGACCATTTTTCTGAATTTTTTACGTGTCGGATTTTCATTTAATTCTTCATCATTTTCACCAACACCTCGAGCTGGTAACAATAAAATATCTAGTACTCTTTCCATAGCAATTTCGTCTGCCTGAGCACTTACTTTTTCTAATTCAATTTCACGTGTTTGTTTTATCGCAACATCAGCAAGATCACGAATAATCGATTCCACATCACGCCCGACATAACCTACCTCTGTAAATTTTGTCGCTTCTATTTTAATGAATGGTGCTTTAGCTAGTTTAGCAAGACGTCGAGCTATCTCAGTCTTCCCCACACCAGTAGGTCCAATCATTAATATATTTTTGGGGGTAATCTCATTTCGTATTGATTCATCGACTTGCACTCGACGCCAACGATTACGTAATGCAATAGCAACTGCACGTTTAGCTGAGTCTTGACCAATAATATGTTTATTTAATTCGGCAACAATCGCCTGTGGTGTTAAGTCTGACATTTTAATCCATTTATTTAATATGATTTCTAAACAACTATTTACAGTTCTTCTACAGTCAAGTTGGAATTCGTGTAGATACAAATATTAGCAGCGATACCTAAACCTTTTTCAACGATTTCACGAGCACCCATCTCGGTGTTCTCGATCAAGGCTTGTGCAGCTGATTTTGCATAATTCCCACCTGAGCCGATCGCCATAATATGATCTTCTGGCTCTATTACATCTCCATTCCCCGAGATAATAAGTGAAGTAGTTTTGTCTGCAACACATAGTAATGCTTCAAGTCGACGTAACATTCGGTCTGTGCGCCAATCTTTTGCCAATTCAACAGCAGATCGCATTAAATTTCCTTGATGCTTTTGTAATTTAGCCTCAAAGCGTTCAAATAAAGTAAAAGCATCCGCTGTACCACCGGCAAATCCAGCAATTATTTTTTCATTATATAAGCGTCGTACCTTACGTGCATTGCCTTTCATCACAGTATCACCCAATGATACCTGTCCATCACCGCCAATAACGACATGCTCATTGCGACGCACAGATAATATGGTTGTTCCTCGATATTGTTTCACCTTTTCTCTCTCCTAAGAAGGGAAGCGGAATTGTACATGAGCGGCTAGCTAATGCCCATGTCAATAGTTATCTTAAGGCAATGCTATCGATCCGATTTCTTTCGATATGCTCGAGGGTGGCTCTTATCATAAATCTGTGACAAATGTTGAAAATCAAGGTGAGTATAAACTTGCGTAGTACTAATATCCGCATGGCCAAGTAATTCCTGAACAGCACGCAGATCACCGCTAGACTCCAACATATGACTGGCGAATGAATGCCGCAGCATATGGGGGTGTACGTGACTTGGTAAACCTTGTTTTACAGCCCACTTCTTTAAACGATATTGTACTGATCTTGGACTGATTCGTTTGCCTTGCTGGCTAACAAATAATGCAATTTCGTTTTTATTAATCATATATTGTCTTATCTTTAGCCAATTATTAATCGCCTTGATTGCATGCTTTCCAATAGGAACATTACGCATTTTTTTACCCTTACCAATCACTGTCAATAAGCGGTCACTAAAATCAACATCATTGATATTGGTACTTACCAATTCAGCAAGGCGTAATCCGGAAGAATAAATCAACTCCAGCATGGCACGATCACGAATCGCTAAATCATCTTGTTGTTTAATTTCGACTAGTTGAACGGTCTGATCTGTGTCTAACACATTGGGAAGTTTACGAGATGTTTTAGGGGTAACAACGCCTTCGGCAGGATTTTTTTTAACCTTATCTAGCTCTAATAGATAATAATAAAAAGATCTAATTGCTGACAAGTTACGCTGTAATGAACGACCACTAATACCCTCTTTATGTCGAGAAGCGACAAAACGTCTTATCTGTTTACAATCAATATCAGACCATTTATTTATTTCTTGCTTATCACAAAAATTTTCTAGGCAGGTGACATCACGTTGATAACTCTTACGAGTATGTTCAGAAAGGTGATGTAAACTCTTTATGAAGGAATCAAGCAATGGCATCTCAGACGGTTGCATTATTTAAATTAATTAATCATTGTTATTTATGTTAAAAACTAAACTTGCTCAACCCAAGGTTTTAAAATAAAACTTAATATTTCACCTAAGTTAGCAAGTAATTCAATACCCATACCAGCTTGAAAATGCTCAGCATCAAAACTACCAATAGAAAGGATTCCACCCCACCCTTGACCATGCAATGGGATCATCACAGATGATGCAATTTCATCACCATCATCGCCAAACAAAAACACTTGTTGTTGGCGTTTCATACGACCACTTAATGGCAAGCGCTTATCAATAATACTTTTAAACAAATACTCTTCCGCAGTTTCGTTACCTGAGAATTCATCTGTTGCAAAAGTATCTATAAAGGAGGGTTTTGCAAATAACCTAACAACGGCACGATCCGCATGAAAGTTCTTTTTCAAGTTGTCGTATAAGGTATTGAAAATATCTTTAGGTTCATCTGCATCCATTAGGGTCAGTGCTAATTTATGCATTCGTTTAGCAAGTTCTTCATTCTGACGCGCAATTTCTATTAACTCATGTAAGCGCTTTCTTGTTTGTTGATTTTGTTCACGTAAAACAGAGACTTGTTTTTCAACTAACGATATAGCCGTACCATGATCGTGCGGAATTTTTAATTCAGAGATAATATCGGGGTATGAATTAAAAAAATTCGGATTTTTCCTTAAAAAATCAATCACTATATTTTCTGAAATATTATTTGACTCTGAGCTCTCTTTTTTATATTCACTCATAATTTAATTTTTCCCTCAAAGACCGTTTCAGCAGGACCTGTCATATAGACTGGTTCGCCTTCGCCTTCCCACTGTAACTTCAGATGACCACCACGTAACTCCGCGTCTATTGTCCCCTTCAAATACCCTTGCTGACAAGCAATAACCATCGCCGCACAAGCACCGCTACCACACGCTAATGTTTCACCAGAACCACGTTCAAAAACACGTAACTTAAATCTTTCCTGACTCAATATTTGAATAAAGCTAACATTGACACTTTCTGGAAATATCCCACTTAGCTGTACATTTGGACCAATTACATTTACTAAGGTTGAATCAACATCATCAACAATTATAACAGCATGAGGATTTCCCAAAGAAACAGCACCAAAAGTCAGCTTATTTTTATCCAGATTTAATTTATATTTTTCCATCCTTTGATTAACTTTTAATGGGATCCTATCCGGTTCAAATTCAGGCACTCCCATACTGACAGTCACATAATTATTGGCAATAATTTTTAGAATAAGGCGTCCTTTGCCCGTTTCAGCAATAATCCTATCTTTTTTCACTAATCCTTTTTCCCTGAGATAGATCGCTACACAGCGAGCACCGTTACCACACTGCATTACTTCACCACCATCAGCATTGAATATTCGATAACAAACATCGGTTTCTGAGTTTTTCGGTGGTTCAAGCAACAGGACCTGATCACAGCCAATACCGAATTGTCGATCTGCTATATGTCTAACTTGTTTACATGACAACGTTAGTGGCTGCGAATAGCTATCAAAAACGATAAAATCGTTACCAATACCATGCATTTTTGTGAATTGATATTCCATGCTTATAGATTACAACTTATCTACCATTACACAAAGCAGTGTATAGAATTTACCAATAGTCTGGCTTACAGAAATAATGATAAAGCAACCGATAGATTATGTATCTGAGACATGAGGCTCTTGTCTAATATGCAAAGTTGATGTTGGAAACGCAGTTTGCGCACTATGCGATTCTATTATTTTAATAATCTTTAATAAGACATTCTGTTTAACCTCATGAAATTTAATCCAATTAGTTGTTTTAGTGAACGTATATATAAAAAAATCAAGTGAAGATGGGGCAAATTCATTAAAATTAACAATTAATGTTTGATTTGCATCAATATCATCATGTTCTTTCAACATCTCTTTAACCTCGGTAACTATATCCTCCATCTTGACCACATCATCATAACGAATACCAATTGTCTCTTTAATCCTCCTATTACTCATACGTGATGGGTTTTCGACAGCGATGCTTGTAAAAATCGCATTTGGCACATATAAAGGTCGTTTTTCAAATGTACGTATAGTTGTTAAACGCCAGCCTATTTTTTCTACTGTACCCTCAATCTCTTTATCTGGTGATCGGATCCAGTCACCTACATCAAATGGACGATCCATATAAATCATAAAACCACCAAAGAAATTAGCGAGTAAATCACGCGCCGCAAAGCCAATGGCAATTCCACCAATACCACCAAAAGCCAATACGCCCGAGACGCTATAACCCAAAGTTTGCATCGTGACCAATGCAGCTGTGATTATGATTGAAATGCGCAGTAATTTAGCAATTGCATCGACAGTTGTTTTATCAAAATCTACTCCTTGGCTTTGCTTTTTCTTAGAAAAATTGATTTCTGCACGGCCAACAAACCGAACGAGAAACCACGAGATAGCAACAATCACTCCGACATCACGTATCGGCGCTATAGCACCAAAGATAATCGCATCATTTTCATTTTTGATAATATCTGCAGCGAACGTTAGTCCAATGATCCAGATTAAAAATGTAATCGGTTTGCGGGCAGCGTCAAACAGTGCGTCATCCCAATAGGTTTGAGTAAGTTGGAGTCCAGGTATTATTTTTTTTACAATACGTTTTTGCATCCAATTTAGCATTGCTGTCACAAAGACCACGATAAAAACTTGTAATATCCAAGTTTCTTCTCCAAAAAAACTTAATCCATTACTCAAAATTTCCGTAAGACTCATTTATTAATCCTATTATTTAGTAAATAAGCGTCATGTTATAACTCTAACGCACCTTATGTTCCTACTAGATACATTACATCAATTACAACAAACGATTTTCTTTTATTCATACAATGTATTATCAACTACTTTCGATAAACCTATAGCATATTATCCGATATTTGAATCATTCGAAAAAGCAAATTGGACTCTTTAATTCTTTAACTCATCTTCCAAAGGACATCTTATTCATAGAGTATAACTTTCGTTTCAAACTCACTAATTCGCAGAGCCTAAAAATATCACCAAATCAATTGTTTACCTGAATGATTATTATGCTGAAGAGTTAATATAGCAAAATAATTATTTTGCTTTTCAGCCAGAGAAATCATCATCCAACTAAAATTTTTGTTTTTCATTAAAGTTTAGTATGAGTGCTGATCGTTCTTGCCATAATACTGTTTTCTTTAAATCACATAGATTTTTTTCAAAGCGACCATGCATTCCGATTAATCGAGATTGTAATTCAATATTCGTCGGTATTTCTGCTTGCTCCAGAATGGAAACCGCACCAGCTTGATTGTTACATGCCAATACCATATCACACCCCGCAAATAATGCTGATTCCGCACGCCGAGGATAATTCCCCATAACTTCAGCTCCTTTCATGCTCAAGTCATCGCTAAAGATTGCTCCCGTGAATTTCAACTGTTTTCTTAATATTTGCTCTAACCATATTGAAGAAAAACCTGCGGGCACCTCATCTATCTCAGTATAGATCACATGAGCGGGCATCAAACCAGGCAATCCTCCTCGTATCATTCTTTCGAATGGAATAAGATCTTTCATCTGAATATCTTGATATTTTCGGCAATCATAGGGAATATCATCATGCGAATCTTCAAAGACTGAACCATGACCAGGAAAATGTTTACCTACAGCCGACATTCCTGCTTGTTTCATGCCACCCATATATGCATACGCAAGCCTTGATATTTGGTCGGGTTCCGTATGAAAAGCACGATCACCAATAACATTACTAATCTTTCCACCCAAATCCAATACTGGTGCAAAACTAATATCAACACCGACCGCTAATAATTCTGCAGCCATTAGCCATCCTGCTTTCTGGCAGAGCGATTCAGCATCTTGATTAGTCTTACACTTAGCTAGTGAAGCACATGATGGCAAATGACTAAAACCATCTCGAAAACGTTGCACACGCCCACCTTCGTGATCAACAGCAATTAAAAGATGCGGTTGACGTAAATCATGAATTCTTTTACATAAGGTTGTGATTTGCTCTAACGATTCAAAGTTTCGTGTAAACAAGATCACTCCACCCGTATGCGGATGCATCAACATATCATGCTCATCGGTTTCAAGCTGAAGACCACGAAGGTCAGTCATGATAGGTCCCAGTGGAATTTTTTTCATTTTAGCTTTTACTTATTTCTTTTATATTCATCTTATCTCTAAGGTAATCACCTATGAAGTTTATGCATAATACTAGTGACAGAATAGCAAAACCTGGGGCTAACACCATGTGAGGTGCTATCAACATATAACGTGTCCCATCTCGGACCATGCTACCCCATGACGCTGTTGGAGGCTGAACGCCTAATCCTAGAAAGGATAACCCTGCTTCAGCGATAACTACTCCCGCGAAAATGAATGTTGCCTCTATAATTATAGGGGCCATAATTAGTGGCAAAATATGCTTCATTGCAATAATAAGACTCGGTGTCCCTAATGCATATCCAGCAATAACATGGTCTCTTTTTTTTATGCTAAGTGTTTGTACTCTTGCCAACCGCGCGAATCCTACCCAACTAACTATAGATAGAGCAATAACAGTATTCATTACTCCAGGTCCAAAAAGTCCTGCCAATGCAATTGCTAATAACATCCCTGGAAAAGCAATAAACAAATCAACCACCATTATCAAGAGTTTATCCCAGATTCCACCTAGCCAAGCACTCATCATACCGATGAAAGTACCTACAATTAATGATATGGAGACAACAACAATAGCAACACTTAATGACGTACGTGCTCCCATGATTAACCGTGCACTGATTGAACGACCAAGATCATCATGTCCAAACCATTGCGTGAAATTAGGCGTTAATAATATTTTATCTAGTAATATTTGATCAGGATGCAAACGTAATACAGGTGCTAAGATGGCCAATAAAGACCAAGTAAATAAGATCAATAAAGGTATCCAATAAATCTGTTTCATGTGTCGATTTTCAATCTCGGGTCCAATACAGTATAGGTCACATCAGTTATCAGATTTACAAAAACATAAGTAAAACTAATTAATAATACACATGCTTGAACAACCGGATAATCTCGTTTTTGAATAGAATCAATCATTAATTGGCCAATTCCTGGCCAGGAAAAAATAGTTTCAGTAATAACTGCACCAGCAAGTAAGGAACCAAATTGCATACCCAAGATAGTAATTACAGGTAATGCAGTATTGCGCAATGCATGCAAACCTAATATCCGAAACTCACTAAGTCCACGCGCACGCGCGGCACGAATATAATCTTCTTGAATGACTTCCAGCATTGATGTGCGTATCATCCGTGACAAAATGGCTGTCAATGCTGATCCTAAAGTTAAAGCAGGAAGTATTAATGAAGACATCCCATCTTTGCCGCTTACGGGAACCCACCCCAGCCAAAGGGCAAAAATTAATATTAATAGGGGCCCCATCACAAAATTAGGTACAGAAACGCCAACCATTGCTGCAAGCATTGCCAATCGATCCCAAACTGAATCTTTATAAATAGCAGCTAATATTCCCAGTGGTAATGCGATAACAATAGCAACAAACAAACTGGCAACGCTCAGAATCACAGTAGCGGGTAATCGTTCAGAGAGTAATTGAGTAACTGCTTGTTTAGAATGTAATGATTCCCCTAGATCAAATTGCAAAATCCCTCTCAAATATTCCCACCATTGTTGCAAGATTGGTAGATCTAGCCCGAGTGAATGACGTAATGCTTCTCTATCTCCTAGACTCGCGGTTTCGCCCAACATCACTTCTATTGGATCACCCGGTATAAGGTGGATCAATAAAAAAACGAGGGTCGATATGCTGAATAACACAAAAACAGCACCTATCAGTCGTTTAATAAGATAATTCAAGAACACACTATTTTAAATTCCAGGTTCAACTATTGACCCAAATCAGGCTACAATAATGATAGCAGCTAGTGACAGCTTATAAGAGTCTCGTATCAATATACTGCATAAATTTGAAAACAGTAACGAATAGATAGTGAAAATAAACAAAACAACAGCAATGTCTTTAAATAAAGCAAATCAGGATATCGTCAATATCGTTGTTCGCATATGCGGAGTTCTGCTGCTATTTATTGGTTTATGGTTATCAATCCAAGTATTTAGTGAAGCACTTTCTCTTTACAAAAATCCAGGCAATATTCTTCGAATGGCAACAGCCATAGAAGCGGGCTCAAATATAGACAAGAGTTTTAGACCAACCCATGATAGTTTACTTGGACAAAACGAAATTAGTGTCAAACATAAAAGTAGTCTTAAAATTAAAACTGATAATTTTCGAATTTCCTATTTCATTGCCTGGGTTATAGATTTATTATTGTTGTTATTGCTAGCACGAATTTCTATTATGGCAATTAAAACAGGTGGAGAGCTTGCGCTATATGATGCTCAGATAAAACGCCTTGCCAGACAGATTGTTCAAGCTAAAAGAAAACAACAATGAAGATATCTGAATAGATATTCCTGTGAATTTTCTTATCATGTGTTTCATAATAATCTATATTATATATTAGATTATTAATTTAAATAACTTACCTGGAGACTTTTATGGCTGTATCAAAAAAAATAATTAAAAATTCTGCGTTGACTAAAGTAATCGTCAGCTCACTAACAAATCTTGAGGCGGCTACAATAGCTGGTTCTAAAGCATTATTGCAGGCTACAAAAAAGAGTAAACAGTCATCGACTGAAGGAAAGCGTATTAGTAAAAAACGCATCACGCTTATTAAACGTCGTAAAGCTGCAGCGACAAAGAGTCAAAATAACCCGATTGCCGCAAATAAGAAAGCTCTGAATATTATTGATAAAGAATTAGCGGATACTAGAAAAGCTGCTGCTAAAAATAAATCTGCTAGAGCGGTTCTCTTCGAAGAGTTATCGGGCTTGCGAATTAATTGTCGTCGGCTGATAGCATATAACAAAGCGCTAACTGTAACAGACAAAATATTAAATAAACCAAAGAAAAAAATTAGAAAACGTAAAGCAAGATAGGTTTGAAATCATCATACTAACCAATGCCCTGACATCTGGGCATCGGTTAAGTAGATATATAACCTGCAGGTAATATCTTTTTGATCTTAGAATATCTGTGTCTAAAATTTAACAGCATCACACACTGATTAGTGTTAACATATGATAATATTCATAGCGCTATGGCTATGAATTGATTATAAGTTTCTTGTAAATTCACGAAAAAATACGTTGCATTGTTGTTACGGATAGTGACTGCACACACACTTTCCAGCCCCAGTCATAATAATTATTACGATTGGTGTTGCCTCTGTTATGTGGTGAGTCATGAAAAGGATTGTAATAATAATGGCGGCTAGTAAATTTTCAAACAAACTTCTAATATCTCAATATTAACAAGTATGGCACCAATAAATGTCATTAGCGGTCTTTATCAATGTTTCCTCCAAGAAGAACAGCAACTAAGTCCCAGACATAATATTAAATCTGTTATTAATCTTATTATAAAACGATTATAGATAAACAACTCTATTACTATGAATATCAACCGCTTTTTAAAATTTGTGACTATTTCATTATCATTACTTATTACTTCAAATAATGGTTTTGCTTTTGAGAAAAAATATTTTATGACTGATATAGCTCATGCTAAAGAAATGTTTGATCATGGAAAACACGACGCAGCTATCAAGTATTGGGAAAGCAAAAAATCTGCATATGGTGGAGTGAAAGGTCACTATGAGCTTGAATTAGGTACTTTTTATAGCCGTATGAAAGAGTTTGATAAAGCAGAACAAACTTATCTGATGGGCATGCAACTAAATGGTGAGTACCCTCGGTTGAATATTAGCTTATCGTATATCTACCTCTGGACTGGTCGATTTGATAAAGCATCGGCCTTATTAGATTTCACAGTAGAAGAATATCCAGATTGGTGGTCAGGCTACTATACAAAAGCACATCATGAATTCCTGATAGAAAACTACCAAGATGCTAAACATCTTGCAGAAAAATCGTTAGCTATTACTGAAACTGCTAGGGGGTTTATTTTGCTGGCACGTGCCTCATTTGAGTTGAATGATACAAGGTCAGTGATTAATGCCATTGAAGAAGCTATAAATCTAGAACCAAATTTTCTTTCTAATTTAAATGCTATGAAGATATATGCAGTCTCTTTAGCAACAGAAGGACTAAACGGAGAAGCGATTGCTGTCATTAAAGAGGTAAAAATGAATAATGAAAAAGCAATTCAAGATAAAGAACTTAAAAAATTATTGACTGAGCTTGAGAAAAATAAATAAAGAAACATACTGAGAGTTACTGAATCTCAACATTTTAGTTTAACATTAAGTTAGAGTTTAAACCTTTAATCTGTTTCAACCTCTTGTTCTTACACAGTTTTTTCCATTTCGTTTGGCCATATACACGCTATCATCAGCTATCTTAATCAGATCGTGACTATTCTCCATATTAGCGGCACGAGTCGCTAATCCAATACTGATACTTCCATGCCATTCGCCATCACCCACTGAAACACGTAGTTCAGAGACTGTTTTACGAACATATTCAGCTACATTCAAACCACCTTGTTTATCCGTATTAGGACAAATAACAAAAAATTCATCACCACCTAATCGACACGCAATATCATCATTCCTTACAGCATCATGAATCGTTTTCGCTAGTTCAGAGAGAACTATATCACCAGCATTATGTCCATATGAATCGTTCACTTTTTTAAAATGATCGGCATCAATAATCATACAAGTAAGCGGAGTCGCCCCTTTAAGAGATTGATCCCACAGATCACCGAGCTTACGCAAGGCGTGACGACGATTAGGTAGTCCTGTGAGCATATCAGTTAATGATATCTCTTCCAGATGACGATTTGCTTCCGAGAGTGCTTTTGTACGGTCTGCGACTTTTTCCTCAAGTGTCTGATTTAAATTAACTAATTCCTTGTTTCGAGCTGATATTTGTTTAAATAAATCATTGAGAATGACAAGCACTGATTCAGTTGAGCTATCTATGTCTAATTCTTCAAAATTATATGCTTCACTAAGACTGAGACCTCTGCTAATAACTTCTACTTGTCTTGCCATATTCTGATTTGTACCAAAGATATGAAAGGCAAGTCGATGAGTAAGGTAATTAAATAATTTTTTTGACGAACCAAGATTATCAGGTGATATAGCTTGATACATGAATGATACTTCATTGAGAAACTGGCAGTGTCTATTAGCAAGACTACCAAGATGTCGTGAGTCTATACCAACTCGACGCATAAAGACCTCTTCTTCAAAAAAATGGTGTTGGGCATTTTGTGAAAAATCTTTATATAATCTCTTAATATCTTCAATTAAGACCTCATTGTTAGTCAACATTTCACCAAATTTATTAATCAGATCTCCCGAGTCATTATGTTACTGATTAACTTCTGACAACCCACTCTCAAAAATTTTATCCCAATGGAATGACTCCAATGTATTTCTAATAACTTAAATTTCATTGTTATCCTAACGGCATATATGAAATATGTATATATTATTGTTGAAAATTAGTCTTTCAAATTGTTGGCGTAAGAATATACATATTGACCATTGATAATGGTTAGGCTCTTCGACCTGCCAAATGAAAAATAGCAATGATTTTTCACGATAACTTTCAGGTATTTAGCATGTAAACCACAAATCGATTTGTCTAAGGAAAGATACTTATTTTGCCATTAAGAAGCTTGATGTTTTTTTAATACAGCATCATCACCTATTACTTCAAATGGTATCTATGGATTAATGTTCATTCACAGATGTTTATCTCTGTACCAACCTTTACCAAATCAAATATTTCTATAACATCTGAATTTTTCATACGGACGCAGCCTCGAGATCCGGGTTTCCCCATGGAAACATCATCAGGCGTGCCATGGATATAGATATAGCGATCATGACTACATATGTTTTCTCCTCCAAGTTGACCTTTATTTTTTCCCTCTTCAGTACCACTTAGCCAGAGTATGCGCGTCAGTATCCAGTCACGTTCAGGATATCGTTCTCGTAATTCTTGTTCATAAATTTCACCCGTGGCTATCCTACTCACAAATACAGAGTTTACTTCGTAACCCCCACCTATTTTTTCAGTAATTATATGTTTACCACGTGGAGTACATTCACTACCCATTTTTTCTCCAACACCATTTTTTGCGGTAGAGATAGAGAACTGCTTGACTAATTTATTTTCATCAAATAACGATAAGATTTGATTTGATATTGATATTTGAATATGCATATTTAATTATTTACTTTTATCGTATCTACTAATGAATCAAAATTACCATCTGTATTCAATACATAACCTTGCACACTATTTCGTATCGCCAAGACATTATCCTCATACCATAGTGGCACATAGGGTAAAGCATCGAATATAAGCTTTTGTAGCTCTCGATAGTAGTCTGCCTGTCTTTCTATCGAGGATTCTAATTCTGCGATTTCAATGATGGAATCAACTTTTTCATCAACAAAACGACCACGGTTTGCACCATTCGGCGGTATCGACTGACTATGGAAAGCATATCTAAATATATCTGGCATCTTTAATCCCACCCAAGCCAGACTATACATTTGAAACCTTCCTTCCTTGATATCTCCATAGAACGTACCCCAATCATAGCTACGAATATTCACTTCAATTCCCACTCTTTTTAATTGATCTTGTATTATGGCTGCTAACCGTAAACTATCAGGCTTACTTGTTGTTTTATAGCTTATTTTTAGTTTATTAATCTCATTGAAGCCGGCTTTTACTAATAACCTTTGTGATTCTTGAGGATCATATTGAACACCTACTAAATCAGCTCGGCTCGCCCAATGTTCAGTAGCTAATAATGTGCCAGCTTTTCGTGCTGCTCCACCCTTAATATATTTAATGATCGCATCACGGTCGATCGCATGAGCAATTGCCTTTCTGACTAATCTATTACCCGTCGTAGTATCCTCAAGATTAAAACCAATATAAGTAAACGTATCTCCCCTTTTTTTCTTAATAGCCACAGATTTTTTTTTGTCTAACCATGCAATAATCTCTGGCGGCAAGTCACCTTGTACTAAATCAATTTCTCCTCGTAATAATTTTAATACTCTTACAGTGGCATCTTTTAGCGTGATAAATTCTATTACTTGATTATCCTTAATACGACCTAATCTCAAACTTGATTCATCTTTCCTACCGATAAACCTCAGTGGGCCACTACCTATAGGTTTTTTATTGAAATCATGTTGAGATAAGATTAATTTTTCTGGAACAATCCCAATCACTAATCTGCCTGGGAAAAGTGGATCGATCTGCGATAATTTAAAATCTATCGTGTTGTCATCTATTATTTCTATCTCTTCGATCATCCACATCGAACCTTTGTGTGGCGATATATTTTTAGGATTTAATACAAAATCATAGGTTGCTTTGACATCTTTTGCTGACAGATATGTGCCATCATGAAATTTCCTATTTTTATTTTTTAAAGTAAAGCGATAGTGACTTGAAGATAATTGTTTCCAGTTGGCCAAATCGGGTACTGCTTGAAATTGATCATCGAAACCAATTAAACTTTTATATATTAAGCGAGTTATGCGATAAGAGACTGCATCAGTTACGAAACGTGGATCGAGCGTGACTGGAGTAGTGTTTAGGCCAAAAGCTATGCTGTTTCTATTTGTCTCAGCACATCCTATAGTAATGAGCGATAAAAAATACGCTAATAATATTTTTAAAATCATTCCCTATTAAAGACAGCTATCGATTCAACATGTGTTGTGTGAGGAAACATATCCATAACACCTGCTTGTGTAAGTTTAAATCCTTTTTCATTAACCAGAATACCTGCATCTCGCGCCAATGTCGCCGGATTACAAGATACATAGACGATACGTTTTACATTTTTTGTATTGAGTGCTTCAATAACCTCTTTCGCACCAGCACGTGCTGGATCTAATAGGATCTTATCGAAACTATCTTTTATAAATTCATTGGATTTATCTAACTCAGCAAGGTCAGCCATAAAAAACTCAACATTATCAATATCGTTTTTAATTGCATTTTTTTTTGCCTGTTTTACTAGACCTTTATCACCTTCTATGCCTATGACTGACTTTGCCTTGCGTGCAAGTGGTAAAGTGAAATTGCCGACACCACAAAATAAATCTAGGATATTTTCATCCTTGTTTGGTTCAAGCAGTTCTATTGCTAGACTGAGCATCTTTTTATTCACCTCAACATTGATCTGAGTGAAATCAACTGGCTTGAAGTAAATAGTAATATCATAATCATCAAGCTTATAAAATAATTCATCCAAATCACTTTTATTTAAGCGTTCTACAGTGTCATAACCTCCGGGCTGTAGATACAGCTTTAATTGATGTTCATTTTCAAAAACATTTAACTTTGCAATGTCTTCATCGGTAAAATCTGTCAGATGTCTTAATACCAAGGCTGTACCACTATCACTGACCGCTGCTTCGATCTGCGGTATCTTATTATGAATACTTAGGCTTTCAATCAATCCCTGTATGGCTATAAATTTCGAACCCACGTCTGGATGCAATACCTTACATTCTCTTATCTCGGCCACATAAGAACTACGCTTTTCTCTGAAGCCAACCAATACTTTTTCTTTCTTGATAACATACTTTACTGCAAGTCGTGCTTTATGGCGATAAGCGAAGTTAGGACCTTCCAAAGGCGGTAAGACTATTTCAGGCTTTACATGACCTAAATGAATGAATTGTTCCAACAATACGTTTTGTTTATGTGCTAATTGCGCATCTGATTTCATATGTTGCAGACTACAACCGCCGCAGTACCCGAAGTATTGACACTCAGGGGTGATTCTTTGCTTATTAGCCGTAATGATGTTCTCAGCCACACCCTGATCAAACTTAGCGCGTTTGCTGACATATTTGAATTCTACCTGTTCACCTGGAAGCGCGTTTTCGATAAAGATGGTCTTCCCTTCAATATGCGTTATACCGCGACCTTCATGTGATAACGACTCAATATTTGCCTTAAACAAACCTTCTGGAATCTTGTTACGTCGGCGTTTACTCATAGATACAAGAAATGTTTTATAGAAATTATGCTTGCCAAGTTTCGAGAAATTCTTTTAAATGTGGTCTCGTTTCATCACCTAACATATCACGTACATGTTCACATTCTCTCTCATAAGCGCTTTCAGTTAAATGTCCACGAATTAGTTCGTAGCGTAAATAAACAAGATAAGTGTTCAATACGTCCGTCTCGCAATAATTGCGTATCTCCTCTATACCTCCTTTCAGATAACAATCCCAAACTTTACCACCACTCATGCCCATCTTTCCGGGAAAGCCGAGCAAGGTTGCAATTTGATCCAATGGTGCTTTTGCAACAGGTGAATAACCCGAAATGACATCCATTAAATCAGTATGCCGACTATGAAATCGCGAGAGATAATTATTCCATTTGAAACTTTGATCATCTTCACCGTTTTCCCAATAACGTTGTGCAACGACACCGTGTAGTAATGAACGATAATGTAAGACTGGCAGATCAAAACCACTACCGTTCCATGAAACAATCGTTGGTGTATAACGCTCGACACCTTCAAAAAATCGTTGAATTATTTCTTTCTCATCGGCATCAATATCACCTAGTGACCAAACACTCAGCTTATCATTCGTTCTTAATACCAGTGAGATAGCAACGATCTTATGCATATAGTGCCGCAAGAAATCAGAACTACCATCCGTTTCTTGTCGTCGATAACTAAACATGAGTTCAGCCGCATCCTCCGCTTTAAGACCTTCAAAGTTATACAACTTTTTACCTGACTCAATGTCCGGCACAGTTTCTATATCGAAAACAAGAATATTCATAACAGCTAATTAAGAAGGAAACACATTAGTTGAAAGATATCGATCACCACGATCACATACAACAGAGACAATCACTGCGTTCTCCACCTCATCGGAAATTTGTAAAGCAGCTGCCATGGCACCGCCCGCAGAAATACCAGCAAAGATGCCTTCTTTTGCACCAAGTTCACGAGTCGTTTCTTCTGCCAGCTCCTGACCGATATCAATAATACGATCGACGCGCAGTGGTTCAAATATCTTCGGCAAGTATTGTTCTGGCCAACGGCGGATACCTGGTATCTTTGAACCTTTTTTAGGCTGAACACCAATAATTTGTATGTCTGGATTCATCTCTTTCAAATATCGTGAGGTGCCCATAATAGTACCAGTAGTACCCATGGAACTTACGAAGTGCGTTATCGTGCAATTAGTATCACGCCATATTTCCGGGCCGGTACCTTCATAATGTGCTCGAGGATTATCTGGATTTGCAAACTGATCGAGTATCCGACCTTTACCTTCCGCTTCCATTTCGCGAGACACATCAATAGCTTTTTCCATACTACCTTCGGACGGGGTTAGAACTATCTCAGCACCAAAGACCTTCATTACCGCACGACGTTCAATACTCATATTATCTGGCATTATCAATATCATGCGATAACCACGTATTGCTGCTGCCATCGCTAATGCAATACCGGTATTACCACTGGTCGCCTCTATTAGAGTATCGCCAGGGTGAATTACACCACGCTCTTCTGCATGTTTAATCATGCTTAGAGCTGGTCGGTCTTTTACAGAACCAGCTGGATTATTACCTTCCATCTTGCCAAGAATTATATTACTTGTTTCACCCGGTAAACGTTGCAGTTTAATAAGGGGGGTATTACCAACAAAGGACTCCATTGTCTGGAAATCTGGGATTTTATTTTGTTTATTCTTCATATCTATTTTTAACTAAATTCATCACCTCGAACGACTGTTCTCGCTAAAATTAAAGCATCTTCACGTCCTATCTTCGCTGGGTAATAATTTCTTCGAACACCAATTTCGTCGAACCCCTGCCCTACATACATTTTTATTGCAGAAAAATTAGATGGCCTGACTTCAAGAAATGTCATATTTGCATTACGTTCAACGGCAATTTGTAGTAGATGTACTAATAACATTGTACCCAGTCCTTTAGATTGGTGGTCGGGATGTACGCACAAATTCAAAATATGTGATTCATCGGCCGCAACTGACATGAGACCATACGCTAGTAGAGCATCACCCTTCATTATGACCCAACAACAATATCCAACGTCTAAGCAGTCATTAAATATTATTCTAGTCCATGGATATTTATATACCTGATTTTCAATTTCCATTACAAAATCCAGATCATCTACATGCATCGGCCTAAGATTCAATACAGCTTCCTTGATTAAGGCATTCATATAATAGCTTTATAAGTTTGCATAGCAAACTTGAGATCTCCCCATGCTTTTCGTTTTTCACCTGGCATACGGAGCAAGTAGGCCGGATGGTAAGTTACAATCACCGGTATCTCACTACCTGGGTATTGATAACGATTACTGCGCATCTTACTAATCGTCATTTCAAGCTTTAATATACTCTGTGCAGCAATAGAGCCCATAGCTAGAACGATCCTTGGTTTTATTAAATCAATCTGTTGACGCAAATAAGATTGACAAGCAAGTACGTCTCGTGGATTAGGTTCTCGATTATTTTGTAGATTGCACTTTAATATGTTCGATATGAAAACTTGATCTCTTGGTAGTCCCATTGCTAACAACATGGAATTTAATAATCTTCCATCACATCCAATAAAGGCTTCTCCTTGTTGGTCATCAGACGCTTCTCCGACAACTAACCAGTCTGCATTTGGATTACCCATACTAAATACTATTTGAGTACGTGATTTATATAAACTGGATTGCTGGCCGTCGGCGACCTGCTTCGCCAAAATATCTAGCGCTATGGATTTATTAACTTCCTTAATGTAACTCTCTTTTCCATTACTTTTCCCGACTACATTCTCATTAATAGTGATAGGGGAATCTTTTACCAACCAGATATCAATCCCCATCTCCTTTAGATATTGTTGTTGATAAGATCGCATATGTTTAGACTTGCGGATGTGCCCGTTCGCTTTTAGCAAAGACTTTATTTAAAGCATTAATATAGGCTTTTGCAGAGGCGGTAACAATATCTGTATCTGCGCCTAACCCATTAACTATCCGACCATCTTTACCAATACGCACCGTAACTTCCCCTTGTGAATCTGTGCCAGTAGTTATGTTATTCACTGAGTAAAGCTGCAAGTCACAGCCACTTTCTATCATACTTTCTATTGCTTTGAAGGTAGCATCAACCGGACCACCGCCTTCGGCGTAGGCACGCTTTTCTTCGCCATCTATAGAAAGAGTTATTTCAGATTTTGGTTTTTCACCTGTTTCAATACTTGCCTTAATTGACATCAATTTAATACATTCATCCGCGCCTTCTTGAAGCGTATCACTGACTAAGGCCTGTAAATCATCATCAAATATTTCATGCTTTTTATCAGCGAGATTTTTAAATCGCGCAAACGCTGCATTCAAGTCTTCTTCTTTTTCAAATTTAATACCTAATTCTTCTAAGCGAGAACGAAAGGCATTACGACCAGAATGTTTACCTAATACCATACGATTAGCATTCCAACCTACATCTTCTGCTTGCATAATTTCGTAGGTCTCTCGACTCTTTAAAACACCATCTTGATGAATACCAGATTCATGGGCGAAGGCATTAGCACCAACTATGGCTTTATTAGGTTGTACGGGGAAACCAGTGATCGTTGAAACAAGTCGTGAGCAATGTATTATTTGAGTCGTATCAAGTTCTGAATCACAACTAAAAATGTCACGTCGTGTGCGCACAGACATAACTATTTCTTCAAGTGCCGCATTGCCTGCACGTTCACCCAAACCGTTAATTGTACATTCCACCTGTCTTGCACCGTTTAGGACTGCTGCCAATGAATTGCCAACCGCTAAACCAAGATCATTATGACAATGCACGGAAAATATTGCCTTGTCTGAATTTGGTATGTTCTCGATTAAATTACCAACCAATTCGCCAAAGAACTGCGGTAAATTATAACCTACAGTATCAGGAATATTAATCGTCGTAGCTCCTGCATCAATCGTTGCCTCGATCACTCGACATAAGAAATCGAAGTCTGAACGTCCTGCATCTTCAGGCGAGAACTCGACATTATCCGTATAGTTTCTTGCAAGCTTTACTGCATGTATTGCTTGCTCAACAACCTGTTCTGGTTCCATACGTAATTTTTCTCGCATATGTATCGGCGATGTGGCAAGAAATGTATGTATTCGTGATGAGTTTGCGTGCTTTAATGCCTCTGCCGCACGATCAATATCCTTATCTAGCGCTCTGGCCAATCCACATACAGTGCTTTCTGTAACTAATTCAGCTACGGCTTTAACAGCTTCAAAATCACCAGGACTTGCAATCGGAAACCCCGCTTCTATGATATCGACACGCATTTTTTCTAAGGCCTTGGCAATACGAAGTTTTTCATCCTTCGTCATTGAGGCGCCTGGGCTTTGCTCGCCATCACGCAAAGTTGTATCAAAAATAATTAATTTATCTTTCATGACTCTCTAACTCCAAAACTTATGCCCAGTCTAAGTTGATAGACATTGCAATTCAATTAGGAAAGTTACGCTTTTGTAAACACAATATGACAACTGATTTAGGAAGCGATGAATGTGCCCATCAGGGCAGTAGGATCAACCAGTTTGATAGTAGTAGAGACTGTGCGCTTAGGCAGCTATTGTCAATATCACCGTATTTTTTGATAAATAATGAAATCAATGGAATATAGTGCTATCAACCGTGAATTTAAGAACTTTCTCCATTTATCTTCCTCGACTCACGATGTTTTCTTAATAAAAACAGCGTTAAAATAGGACCCGATACCGCATAAAGTAAAGTTATGACACAAAGAACAAGCGAGGGTTCTACTGCAACTAGCACAAAAATTGCCACGATAATCAACACAGCCATAAAAGAAACTTTACCTCTAAGATCCAATGTTTTAAAACTGTGATAGCGAATATTACTAACCATGAGAATACCAGCGAGAATTGTAATCGGTAAACAAAACGCAATAACGGTCGTTCCCTCATTTAAACCAAAATCAGTGCCAAACCATATCATCCCTGCCAAAACAGCCGCCGCAGCCGGACTGGGTAATCCTTGAAAAAATCGTTTATCGATACTTGCGGCTTGCGTATTAAACCTGGCAAGTCGTAATGCTGCTGATGCTGTATAAACAAAGGAGGCCAACCAACCCAATTTACCGATATCTGACAAAGCCCATTGATACATGATCAAGGCCGGTGCCAAACCGAATGAAACCATATCGGATAAACTATCATACTCCATACCAAATTCACTAGCCGTATTGGTCAAACGGGCAATCCGACCATCTAAACCATCCAACACCATGGCAACAAAGATCGCAATTGCCGCTGGTTCAAATTGTTCGTTTATAGCAGCTACAATAGAATAAAATCCAGCAAAAAGCGCTCCTGTAGTAAACAAGTTAGGTAATAAATAAATTCCACGTTTATGGTTCGTCAAGATGATCTAATCTCATTTATAATATTAGTACAGTGCTGTGAAGTGTACCTGCGAAACGTATTTACTTAAAGAAAGGGCTGAATAACACTTCAACTTCTTTAGAAATTATCACTTTGAATAGCACTCACTACCTCGGAATGTATGATTTGAGCTAGAATGGTGCTACCCGATTGAACATATTGCCCCACTTCTACTTGTAATTTTGATTCAAGCGGAATAAAAACATCAACAACACCACCGAAATAGAAGTAACCACATCGTTGTCCTTGGCCTACACGTTCACCCGAATGTAGATACATATGAAAACGACGAACAATATCTCTCAACCTAATGGCAGTAACAATGCTATCACCTTCATCAGATTTAAGATGGAAGTCAAAATGTCGTCGTGATTCATTCTTGTCGGGTAATGAGGACCATTGATCTATTACCTTCCCTTCAATCGGACTGCGAAAAGAATAAATATCATGAGCACGCATTGTTATTTGTACGCGAAGAGTCTTGTTATGCAATCGTATTTCCTCTGCTTCTTCAACTAATGTAACAATCCCATGTACTGGACTAACGATTGCTAATGGTTGTGAAGGAATAACACGATTTGGATCACGAAATAGGTAAACAGCTACAGATAATATTGCAAGCAAAATGAAGAATGTAACTGAACCAACCAAAAATTGCGCAAGAACAGTTAGACCAAGCAATATAGATAATACCGCCCAGACTTCACGCGCTATTAATGGGTATCGATTACTGGGCATAGCGACTCATAAAATGATGAAACGCGTGATTTCCAAGAAATTAACTAATTTTCGACTATAACTTAATTAGTTTTTGTCATGATCGACTAATTTATTTGCTTTAATCCACGGCATCATTGACCGTAGTTTTTGACCCACGACTTCGATACCATGCTCACGACTTATTCTTCGCTTAGCCTTTAAACTTGCAGCACCGCTCTGATTTTCTAATATAAATTCTTTAGCAAATTCTCCATGCTGAATCTCAGTCAGAATTCTTTTCATTTCACGTTTAGTTTCTTCTGTAATAATACGTGGGCCACGAGTGAAGTCACCGTATTCAGCTGTATTTGAAATCGAATAACGCATGTTAGCGATGCCACCTTCGTAGATTAGATCAACTATCAACTTGGTTTCATGTAAACACTCAAAATAAGCCATTTCTGGGGCATACCCTGCTTCAACCAATGTTTCAAAACCAGCTTGGATTAAGGCAGTGATACCACCACATAGAACTGCTTGCTCTCCAAACAAATCGGTTTCTGTTTCTTCCTTGAATGAGGTCTCAATAATACCAGCTCGGCCACCCCCATTCGCTGATGCATAAGATAGAGAAAGTTCTTTTGCCTCACCCGAAGCATCCTGAAATATTGCAATTAATGAAGGTACACCGCCGCCACCTACGTAAGTAGCACGAACTAAGTGTCCAGGGCCTTTTGGAGCGATCATAATGACATCGAGATCACGGCGGGGAATAATCTGTTGGAAATGAATATTAAAACCATGCGCAAATGCCAATGCTGCGCCTTGTTTAATATTAGGTTCAATCTCGTTCCTATAGAGTTCTGCTTGATGCTCATCGGGAGCAAGTATCATCACAACATCAGAACTGGCAACTGCATCTGCAATTGGCTTTACGTTTAAGCCGGCTGCTTTTGCTTTGATTGCAGATGGTGAGCCTACTCGAAGCCCAACACAAACATTAGCACCAGAATCTTTTAGGTTGTTCGCATGTGCATGTCCTTGAGAACCGTAACCAATAATTGCAACTTGTTTTCCCTGAATTAAAGATAGCTCGGCGTCTTTATCATAATAAATATTCATAAATGTACTCTTGTAAAATAGTATTGTTAAGATTGAGTGGCTTTATCGCCACGTGATAGTCCTGAAACACCTGAACGAACAACTTCGAGGATCATACTGTTGTCCAATGATTCTATGAAGGCATCAAGTTTTTCACTTGTACCTGTCATTTCAATAGTATAGGTGTTCTCTGTAACATCAATTATTCGACCACGAAAAATATCAACCATGCGCTTTGCTTCATCACGACATTCATTTTGTGCAATCAATTTAATTAACATTAATTCACGTTCAATGTGGCGAAATTCATTGAGATCTACGACTTTTATAACATCAACCAGCTTATTAAGCTGTTTTGTTATTTGTTCAATAATTGCGTCTGACCCAGAAGTTACTACTGTCATACGAGAAACAGTTGAATCTTCTGTTGGTGCAACGATCAGAGACTCTATATTAAATGCTCTAGCTGAAAATAAGCCGGAAACTCTTGATAATGCACCAGCTTCATTTTCCATCAGCAAAGAAAGTATATGACGCATACTTATGCCAACTCTCTATTTGCGTCTGTTGATAAATGCATTTCATGATGGCCCTTTCCAGCTGCGATCATAGGATAAACATTTTCTGTTTGATCGGTAACAAAATCCATCAAAACTGTACGCTCCTTTAATTCCAGTGCTTCTTTTATTGCACCTTCAACATCGCTGCTTTTTTCAATACGCATGCCAACATGTCCATAACTCTCAGCCATTTTAACAAAGTCAGGCAAAGCCTCCATGTAGGAATGCGAATAGCGGCTCGAATAAAAGAACTCTTGCCATTGTCGTACCATACCCATATAACGGTTATTTAAGCTTAGAATTTTGATAGGTGTATTGTACTGCAAACAGGTTGATAGTTCCTGAATACACATAACCAAGCTTGCTTCACCTGAAATACATGCAACGGTCTCATCCGGGAATGCTAATTTAACACCCATAGCTGCAGGCAGGCCAAACCCCATAGTGCCCAGACCACCTGAATTTATCCAGCGTCGTGGCTTATCAAACGGGTAGAATTGTGCCGCCCACATCTGATGCTGTCCAACATCAGATGTAACGTAAGCATCTCCTTTAGTCAGCTCCCACAGCTTCTCAACAACATACTGGGGCTTTATAACATCGGTTGTCCGATCGAATTTCAGACAATCCAGTTTCTTCCAGTCATATATCTGTTTCCACCAATCTTCAAGAGCTTTTATATCAGGCTTTCCTTTTCCGTTTTTAAGAATACTGATTAAATCCGACAGCACATATCTAACATCACCTACGATAGGGACATCAACAGGTACATTCTTGGCAATAGACGATGGATCTATATCTATTTGAATTATCTTTGCGTATGGACAAAATTTTTCTAAATCACCTGTTACTCGGTCGTCAAATCTGGCGCCAATTGCGATGAGAAGATCACAATGATGCATACCCATATTCGCTTCATAGGTACCGTGCATGCCAAGCATGCCAACAAATTGCTTATCCGTAGCTGGATACGCACCTAAACCCATCAAAGTATTCGTAACAGGATAGCCCAATAATTGTGAGAACTCTGTTAGCTCATTGCTCGCTTCACTAAGTACAACACCTCCTCCAGAATAAATCATTGGCTTTTTAGCCGACAACAATAATTTTGCTGCCTTTTTGATCTGCCCGGGATGCCCTTTTACAACGGGGCGATAAGAACGCAACTCAATTTCTTGAGGATAGTCATATTCACACGAGTCTGCTGTGATATCTTTTGGAATATCAATAACAACCGGCCCAGGACGGCCGCTAGTTGCTACATAGAAAGCTTTTTTTATAGTCGCTGCTAGATCTTTAACATCCTTAACCAAAAAATTATGTTTTACACAGGGGCGGGTAATGCCCATAGAGTCAACTTCTTGAAAAGCATCATTACCTATCATGTGAGTTGCAACCTGTCCGGTAAAAACAATCAACGGGATTGAGTCTAGATAAGCAGTAGCGATACCGGTAACAGCATTAGTTGCACCCGGTCCTGATGTCACCAGTACCACACCAGGTCTCCCAGTTGCACGAGCATAACCATCAGCAGCATGCGTTGCACCTTGTTCATGGCGCACTAAGACATGCTCTATAGCATCTTGCTTATAGAGCGCATCGTAAATATGTAATACAGCACCGCCCGGATAACCAAACAAATGTTTGACACCTTCATCTTTTAACGCGCGACAGAATATTTCTGCACCGCGGAGTATTTCTTTCTTTTTAGCCACTAGCTTTATTAATTACCTATATTTTCATTACGTCCAAACAGCCGGAAGTTACTGAGATTCTGGGGGCAGGTCAAGTTATGTATGTCATATTAGAGATAATAAACATAAACAAATCAATACATCCTAGAAGCATCGCTAAAACTCGAATCTATTCCTAGACACTTACCCTGCGGATTAATTCCGTTTATAGTCCTTTACCTGATAAAATATATCAGATAAACAAAAATATATTTAGAATTAAACAGAATCTTAGAATTATTATTTTTTAAAGTATATACCCGCTTATGAAAACATCACAATTATTAACCGCCACCTTACGCGAAGCTCCCGCTGATGCCGAGGTTATTAGCCATCAATTGATGCTACGTGCCGGTATGATTAGACAATTAGCTGCGGGAATCTATACATGGCTACCTCTTGGATTACGTGTTCTGCGAAAAGTCGAGACAATTGTTCGAGATGAGATGAATCGAGTCGGCGCACAAGAAATACAAATGTCGGCTATTCAACCTGCTGAGTTATGGCAAGAATCTGGGCGTTGGGAACAATATGGCCCCGAATTGTTACGCATAAATGATCGTCATGAACGGGAATTTTGCTTTGGTCCTACGCATGAAGAAATAATCACTGATCTAGTACGTCGTGAAATTCGAAGTTATAAACAACTACCTATTAACCTTTATCAAATCCAAACTAAATTTAGAGATGAAATACGGCCACGTTTTGGCATTATGCGAGCTAGAGAATTCTTGATGAAAGACGCTTATTCTTTCCATCTCACTACTGAGTCATTGCAAGAAACCTATGAACAAATGCACGCGACATATTCAAAGATATTTACCCGATTAGGTCTGAAGTTTAGAGCTGTCATCGCAGATTCAGGTAATATAGGCGGCAACAAATCACATGAGTTTCATGTTTTGGCTGATTCTGGTGAAGACCAAATAGTATTTTCTGAAAATAGTGAATATGCCGCTAATCTGGAAAAAGCCGAAGCAACCTTACCAACACACTCACGTTCTGAAGCCGGCGCATCTATAAAGACTATTGACACACCATCACAACATTCTATCGAGCAGATCTGTAAATTTCTGAAAGTCACTCCTGAGCAATGTTTGAAAACACTTATCGTTAAATCTGAAGATAATGGTTTGGTTGCCCTGATATTAAGAGGTGATCATGAATTAAATACAACTAAGGCAGAAAAGTTAACCGGCATTTTGTGTCCTCTTACTTTTGCTGATAACTCAGAGATCAAACTTTCCCTTGGTTGTGAAGTAGGTTCTATTGGTCCAAAGGGATTATCAATACCTATTTATGTTGATCACAGCGCCGGAAACCTGAGTGACTTTGTCTGTGGTGCGAATATCGAAGACAAGCATTTAACCGGAGTTAACTGGGAACGTGACTTACCCCTACCTACTACTGTCGATTTACGTAATGTCTGTGTAGGCGACATGGCAATTGATGGTTCTGGAAAACTGAAGTTTGCCCGTGGCATTGAAGTTGGACATATCTTTCAACTTGGAACAAAGTATAGCGAGAGTTTGAAAGCGAGCTGTCTTGATGAACAAGGCAAGGCAGTGACATTGACTATGGGCTGTTATGGTCTAGGCGTTACACGTGTAATTGCATCGGCAATTGAGCAAAACAATGATGACAAGGGAATTATCTGGCCAACGGCAATGGCACCTTTTCAGTTAGCTTTAATTCCGATCAATATGCATAAGTCGCAACGATTGCGAGAAGCAGTAATGTCTTTCTATGAGGAATTACTTACTGCAAATATAGAGGTTATACTTGATGATCGGCGTGAGCGTCCCGGTGTTATGTTTGCTGATATGGAATTAATTGGGATACCGCATCGTTTTGTATTCAGTGAAAAAGGACTTGATGCCGGCGAGATTGAATATAAATCAAGAACTAATACGGAACATGAGAATATAAACCTTAAAACAGCCACACAATTTATTACTAAACTAGTCTCCAGATAAAAAGACCATGAAATCAAAAATTAGGCAAGTTTCGTTTAGCACTATATATTTGAAAAATAATTTCTTTGTATTTATGTGTGAGTTTGAATATCAGTTAAATTTAATCCATCGTTCTCATTTAAAAAATCTTTAATTGATACCGACAGATGGCCTTCAGCTTGCTTGTGATAATCACTTAGATATAATTTCATCTTGCTAGATAATTGATTATTTTTAAATTCACTTGAAGTGATAGGTAACCTCACTGGCAAAATTTTATGTAAATCAAATAAAAATACTTTCCCCAAGTCTTTAGATAATAACCAGCTTCCATCATTTTCATTAACCCATTTATGTTTTTTTAACAGTTCAAGCAAATCGTTGATTTGATAATATGGTAGAGAAACCAATCCTTTCTTTAATTGTGACATGGATAAAGCATGTCCATCTTTTTGTGCTTCAACCAAATGTCTGAGAACTTGTAGAGCATCAATAAAAGTCCACCCTTTTTTACTTTGGTTTTCGATCTCATCTTCCATTCGAAACGATGAAAGACAAAATGTGATATGTGCACCAAATAAAACAATTATCCAAGAAATATATATCCAAATTAAAAAAAGTGGCACAATTGCGATTGCCCCATAGATATTCTCATAACTGGGCATTTCTTTGACGTAGATTCCAAAAGCATGATTAGCAAATTCAAATAAAACCGCACAAATAAAACCACCTAAAAAAGCATGTTTTTTTGACACATCACAATTAGGAACTAAGACATACAATAAAGTAAACGCTATTGTTGTGGTAAAAAATGGTAGCCCGTTAAATAATCGAGACTGTAAATCAAAAGAAGCTTCTACATCAATCACTACAGGTAATGACAACACATAAGAAGTACAGGCCAAACTTACACCAATTAATAGAGGCCCCATAGTGAGGACCGCCCAATACATTAATAAGCGCCCAACAAGGCTGCGTTTGTTTTCTACAAGCCAAATTCTGTTGAAAGCATTGTCTATTGTTGCCATAAGCATTAAGGCAATTAGCACCAAAACCATGATGCCAGTAATTGTAAGTTCCGATGCTTTGGCTGAGAATTCACCAATATATTTCTGTATGCTTAGATCAAACTCAGGCACAAAATTATTAAATAAAAAGTCTTGCATGATGCCGGAGAACTCATGCAGAACAGAAATTTTTACAAACAGACCAAACATGATCGTAACTAAGGGAACAATTGAAAAAAGTGTTTCATAAGCCAACGAAGAGGCTGTCTGCATCCCACGTAAATCATGAAAATGTCGTAAAAGAAATCGGCAGAAATAGAACGCCTTAATTAAGCCAAATTTAATATGGTTGACACTGCTTTTCTGTATTTCATTAATTGATTTTTTTATCACGATTCAATGCATATCAGAGTATTATTGACATATCATGAATCTTTCAATTAAATATACAATAATGGGGCCATCATGAAAGCGATAATTTATCATAATCCACGTTGTTCCAAATCCAGGCAAACACTGGCATTGCTTGAGGAGAAGGGCGTTATTTTGGAGATTATTGAATATCTAAAAACACCGCCAAACCAACAAACTCTAAAGGAAATTATTAACAAACTAGATATCGCCCCAATTGATTTAATGAGAAAAAGCGAGCCAATATATAAAAAATTAAATATTAATAAGGAATCCAAAGATATTCAATCATTATTAGATGTTATGGTAGAAAACCCCATTCTGATTGAACGTCCTATCGTAGTAGCAAATGGAAAAGCCGTTATAGGCAGACCACCAGAATTAGTCCTCGACATTGTTATGATATGACACAAATTCTCGTTCTTTATTATAGCCGTAGTGGCAGTGTAGCTGAGATGGCACGCTATATCGCTCGCGGAATAGAATCCATAGCTGACTGCGACGCAGTCTTACGAACTGTCCCTGCTGTCTCTTCTACTTCTGAGAGTTTTGAACCAGAAATACCAAAATCTGGTCCGCCCTATGCCTCACATGAAGACCTCACTAATTGTGATGGGCTTGTACTAGGCAGCCCAACCCGATTTGGTAATATGGCATCACCTATGAAATATTTTATAGACTCAACTTCAGATGTCTGGGCATCTGGTGGCCTTGTTGGAAAACCAGCTAGCGTGTTTAGTTCCTCTGCGAGTTTACACGGTGGACAAGAAACAACTTTGATTTCAATGATACTGCCTTTATTGCATCACGGGATGATATTGCTTGGTATTCCATACACTGACTCTAAATTATCTACTACTAAAAGTGGTGGCACACCATATGGCACAACTCATGTTGCAGGAAGTGACAATAATCTTCCTATCAATGAAGATGAAAAAACACTTTGCATTTCTGTAGGTAAAAGAATTGCAAAGCTTAGTAAAAAATTAAAAAAGAGCTAGACTTAAAATCTATTTTTAAGCATTAATTTATAACGGAATTTTAATCAACTTTTTATATTGAGGTAAAAATATATTTACTGTTTTTAATTATCATGAAAAAAGTATTCTAATAATACCTATTTTGATTTCAAAAACTATCTTATAAATTAGAGTAAATATAAAATCTAGCCATTAGATGAAAATAGTTCTGATTGAAGTATGCAATAAGATTAGAACTGTAAAATACCACATGACATTTTTCGCTAAAGCGTTGGCATTTAAATATAGTTAACGAAATTAGACGAAGTCGACGACAGTATTTTATTTAATCAACCCTTTTAAAAAAGGTATCGTGATCTTTCTCTTAGCAACTAATGAAGCGTGGTCTATCTTATCAAGAATAGATATCAGCGTACATAAATCACGATCTACTCGTCGAATAATAAATTGAATGACTTCATCACTCAATTCAAAAGATCGAAGTCTAGCTTTTTGTTTTAAAATTTGAATTTTCAACTCATCATTGGGCAATCTAAGCTGAAAAATCTGATCCCAACTTAATCTAGATTTAAGATCATCAATTTCAAGTGGGATATTCATCGGTGAGGTGTTGGCACTCATTATTAATGAATATCCATTATCACGCAATTCATTATAAAGCCAAATTAAACCTTGCTGCCATTCGGTATGACCAATAATACATTCGAGATCATCAATACAAACAACATTTAAATCACCTAAATCATGCAGTATTTCAACACTGATGTTCTTAAGTTGTTTTAGTGGAACATATGCGACATGTAAGTCTAGCTCATTTGCATGTTTAGTTATTGCTTGCAGAAGATGCGTCTTACCGGTTCCCTTGGGGCCCCAAAGATATAAACTATGTGTAGTTTCACTACTAGCTATTGATTTTAATAATTGCAACAAACTTTCATTTTCGCCCTGCAAAAACGTAGCAAAATCATTCTGCTGATTATGCCCAAACTGAAATGGTATCTGTGAAACAAATGGAGAGCCTGACGTCATGGGGTATAGAAACTACTATTCAAATATTGCTCATAAAAAAATCTCAACAGGACAGTGACTATTGCAGCAATAGGTAAAGCAATCAACATACCAAAAAAACCAAATAATTGTGCCCCTGCCATAACGCTAAATATTACTGCAACTGGGTGAAGCCCTATACGATCTCCAATTAGTAGAGGTGTTAGCACCATACCTTCAAGGATTTGTCCTATTCCAAAAATGATTAAAACATAAATAATATGAAGTACATCTTGAAACTGCATAAAGGCTGCAATGCCGGCAATAATAATGCCAATAATAAAACCAAGATAAGGAACAAAACTCACGAGTCCTACCGTCAAACCAATTAATAATGAAAATTCGAGGCCTACTACCCACAAACCAAGACTATAAAAAACACCTTGTGCAAGCATAACCAGTAGTTGCCCTCTAAAAAACTCTGCTAATACTGCATCGCAGTCTTTAATTAAATGCGTAACAACGACCTCATATTGTCTTGGAATTAAGTTTCTAATCATACCAATGAGAAGATCCCAATCTCTGAGCAGATAAAAAGTGACTACTGGGATCAACAATACGTAACTAAACCAAAGTAAAATTAATTGTCCAGAAGCGGATATCTCAGTCAAAAACTTTGTGCCAAAACTTCCAAATGTTTGCCAGTGTCCTAATGAAAACCTTTTTAATTGATTTAAATCAATGCTGCTTACATCTAGTCCAAAGCGTTGTGAAATCCAAGGTAGAAAACCTGTCTGTATCCAGTCAATCATCTCGGGGATTCGAATAAATAACTGCTTAATCTGTTCTTCAATCAACGGGAAAATAATCAATAAGAAGCATATCCCTGTGACCGATATCAAACAAAAAACTAAGATAACAGACACAGTTCGTGACAGTTTTATAGTTTCCAGCTTATCTACAGCAGGGTCACCAAGATAAGCAAGAAAGACGCTGATAAGAAAAGGCGTTAAAATAGGTGTCAATAGATACAATAAATATCCAGAGATTACTAGCAGTGTTAGTATTAGCCATTTCTGAGCATCAGTTGTTTGTGTATTCATTTTGGTAGTAAACGATAAATTAACTGATCATTTTTACTAACTAGCGTAAGTGTCTTACCTAAAGCAATAGATTGGTTAATCGCAGATAGTCCACCTCTATTAATCAGTGTAAACATGACTTCATTTCTGGAAACTCGTTGAACTTGAACTGAGCTGATAGATTGCACCGATTCAAGATATGATAAAACTCTTGCATATTTATTCAGATCATTAATATCCACCACTAATAATTCGATGACTTCTGTAATAGATGAACCTGTATTTGCATATTGTGTTGCGATTCTGTCTGCGAGTTCATCAATACCTTCATTTAAAACTATCTCGGCTAGCACACCCTGATTAGTCCAGTTCTCAGTTTGATGATTTATATATGCTGTCCATTCTGACTCCCAAAGATTTGGTAAAACTTGGATAATCTTTGCCGTCAAGATGACATCAGCTTGATAACGATTTGACGCATCTGAAATCGGTTCTTTAAAACCGGCCCATACATCACTAATATTTATTTGTGAGCTATCTTCAAGGTCAAGTAGTGGAAACATTAATGATAGACCTCTAGTTGTCGCGCCCTCATCTAGCATATTCATATATTCAGGATTATCTTCAAAACTAACAAGGTGACGAGTTTGATTTTGTTCATAGGCTAACCAAACCAAAATCGATGGTCGCTCCTGTCCCCAAATCGTCAACCCATAGTTTCTAAGTCCTTCGTTTAAAGCTGTTTCGTTAAATTGAACAGACAGCTCTGTAAGCAGAATACTCTCCTGTCCTTCCCCATACACTTGTTTATATCGAAATTGTTGAACATATCTCTCTGAACGTTCAATAAGAGGCAGAATATCACTGCTATTCCTTATGTTTCTATCCCCGGTAAGTTTTATTAAAACCTGAATGAGTGCTTGTCTTATAGCAAGCTTACGTTTAGTAATAGATTCATCAGTAACCGGTATTGTCGCTTGGTAAAGACCTGAAACCTGAATTGCAGGTACATTTTGAGCTAGTAGCGCGGATATAAATAGAAAAACTATCATTTTAAATTTCATGTTGAGCACGCTAAGCAAGACTTCTCCTTAAGTCAAGGATTGCGAGAAGCTAACGACATAGATACCATAGTCACATGACAAAAAAGATAGAAAAAAAACTTAGCTATAAAAATGCCGGCGTCAGCATTGAAAGTGGTAATGAACTAGTCAAAAGACTGAAAGACACTGTCAGTAATACTCATCGGCAAGGTGTGATGGGAGGACTCGGGGGCTTTGGAGCATTGTTTGATCTAGGTTCATTAAATTATAAACACCCCATATTGGTGTCTGGCACAGATGGTGTTGGAACTAAAATTAAACTCGCTATTGATAATAAAAGACATGAGTCTATCGGCATTGACCTAGTCGGAATGTGTGTAAATGATTTAATCGTACAAGGAGCAGATCCTCTTTTTTTCCTCGATTATTTTGCTTGTTCCAGTCTTAATGTTGATGTTGCTGAAACAGTCATTAATGGTATCGCCGATGGTTGCACTTTGGCAGGCTGTAGTCTCGTGGGAGGTGAAACTGCAGAAATGCCAGGAATGTATCAGCCGGGTGAATATGACTTGGCGGGTTTTTGTGTAGGTGTGGTTGAAAAAGATGCAATAATAACCGGTCAAGGGGTCTCCGCGGGTGATATCTTGATTGCTATTGCTTCGAGTGGTTGTCATTCAAATGGTTATTCTTTAATTAGGAAAATTATTTCTGTTACCAATCAAGATTTATCTGAACTATTAGCAGGAAAAACACTGCTAAATCATCTACTTGAACCAACCCGAATCTATGCAAAACAAATCCTCGGCTTGATTAATGAAGTTCCTATAAAAGCAATCGCACACATTACTGGTGGTGGATTAATTGAAAATATTCCCCGAGTCATCCCTGACGATTTAGCAGTAAAAATAGAGGCTAATAGTTGGAAATTACCTCCTATATTTGAATGGCTACGTGAGAAAGGCAATGTTGATTCCCACGAAATGTATAAGACGTTTAACTGTGGTGTCGGGATAATTTTATGCGTAGATAGTGATAATGTTCGCAAGACACTATCCTATTTAACAGATATTGGTGAGGATGCCTGGGTAATTGGACAAATTAAAGACGGCAAGAAGTTCAACGGAAGCGTAGACATAAGTTAACAAGTACGACCCGAGGCTAGGATTTATTATTCTCTTGATTAGCAAGGTAGCGTGATTTCTGTATGTCTTTTACAAGATAAAGTGGTCTATTTTTAGTTTCGTTGAACACGCGCCCCAAATATTCTCCGATAACACCTAGCGCAAGAAGCTGTATGCCTCCAATAAAAGTAATTAAGACTACTAATGAGGCGTAACCAGCGACAGGATCTCCATAAAGAAATTTCTTTATAATAATGAGAGAACCAAAAACAAGTGCTATAAATGCCGATAGCACACCGACCATAGAAGCTAACCTTAAAGGTAAAACAGAAAAAGAAGTTAAGCCCTCGAACGCAAGATTCACCAAGCCCCAAAAACTCCATTTTGTATCTCCCGCGTACCGTTCATCGCGTTCATAGCTGATTTCAACTTGTGAGTAACCCACCCACGCAAACAAGCCTTTCATGTACCGATGCTTTTCTCGCAATTTTAACAATGCATCTAAAGCATCACGACTTAACAATCTAAAATCACCAGTGTCTTTAGGAATTTTAATATCACTTAATTGATATAGAAAACGATAGTACACATAAGAGGTCATTTTTTTAAACCAACTGTCCCCTCTCCTTTTTAGCCTTTTCGCATTAACAACATCATTGCCATCGAGCCATTTATCAACTAATGCTGGAATTAGTTCAGGGGGGTCTTGCAGATCGGTATCTATCACGACCACAGCATCACCGAGCGCATGATCCAGCCCCGCAGTCAAAGCGATTTCTTTACCAAAATTCCTACTTAAATCTATTATTGTAAGACTTGGATCTTTGCTACGTTGCTTGCTCATTAGTTCAAGAGTGTCATCCTGACTACCATCATTCACATAGATAATTTCCAGCTCCAGATCTAAACCTTTGGTCGAACTAATGAGTCTTGAATAAAACTCATCTAGACCAGAAGATTCATTATATGCTGGTGCCACAATAGACAATATTTTTTTTCTGTTTAATTGTACCTTGTTCATATAGATTTATTCTTTCTCAGCAACAACAATTATTGATAAGCCGAAAGGAAATGAGAATTTACCAAGGATAAAAGTCTCCAGGCTAAATATTTTTTCAAAAAAATGGTTAATAACACGGTTTGGTAGACTCAAACCATCAATTTTTACCGGTGGAAAGACCTTATCTTTAAGTCTGACTATAAGCGCTAATGGGAATAAAAATGAATTAAAATAGGATATATAATTCACATTCCACCCATTATTTTCTATGATTTTTTTCAACTGCCCAACCGTATACCTTCTCTTATGATGATGTAATTCATCGTGTTTAGTCCATAGAAACTGATATGCTGGGACCGTAATTAATAATTTTCCTTTACTCTTAGCCCAATTTTTCAATATCGATAAACTTTCTTCATCATCATTTATATGTTCCAAAACATCTAACAATACAATTAAATCATTTTCTCTATTTATAGCTGAAGGAAAGTTATCGGGCAACTCTCCTTGAACTACCTTGCCTATTTGCCTTGATTGTGCCCTTGCCAAGGCATTATTATCCCTTTCAATCGCTGTTAATTCGCCATATTGTGATAAAAACTCAAGATTATCACCATTACCACACCCCGCATCCATTATTTTAGAATCTGAACCAAGTTTTAAAGTATCAATAATACTAGCAATTATTTTTCGTCGGGCAACCAACCACCAATGTTGAGTTTCAACCTTATACATCTCATCAAACAATTTATTTTCCATAGCTGAAACCCAATCGTTTTATTTCTGTTTCTCTTGAATTTTAGCAAGGAAGCCACGCAATATTTTCCATTCACTTTCATCTAATAGTGCTCGATTAAATAAACGCCGCATCCTATGCATCAATCGTCGTGGATAGTTGACATCATGATAACCTATCTCAATCATGCATTCTTCTAGATGCTCATAGAACATTTCTATTTTTTCCTGGCTTACATAAGTCACCTTCTCGTCTTTAGCGTCACCATCATCCGCATGACATTTAAGAAATAATTCATAACATACAACCTGTACTGCCGACGCTAGATTTAAAGAACTATAATCAGCATTAGTCGGTATTTGTAACACCAAATTACCTAATTCCATCTCTTCGTTACTCAAACCAGAGTTTTCTCTTCCGAAAACAATAGCAACATTTCCAACATTAAAATCAGCTAGTATTTCTGCACATGCTCTCGGCGAAACCATAGGCCAAGGAATACTTCTTGTTCTAGCGCTGGTTGTAATAACCATTTGACAGTCTGAAATAGCTGATTTTAAATCATCATGCATACTTGCATTCGCTAAGATATCGTCGGCTCCTGCTGCCCGAGCTGATGCCACAGCAGATGGGAATTCTTTCGGATTGACTAAATATAGATTATTCTGTGACATTGTCTTCATTGCCCGCGCGGTGGCTCCAACATTGCCCGGATGTGTCGTGCCAACCAGAACAATACGCACATTACTATTTATCGAATTCATATTTAATCACTACACTCATCTTTTCATTCAACGTAGAATACTTTTTTTAATATTTCAAGGTCTTAAAATACTCATGCATCCAATGCTTAATATTGCAATACGTGCTGCCCGGGCAGCAGGAGACTTAATTGTACGTGAAATGGATCGTGTAAGTGACATATCTGTCGATATAAAAGGTAAAAATGATTTTGTCTCCGAAGTTGATACTAAAGCTGAGTACACGATTATAAATATAATTAAAAATTCTTATCCAAACCATGCCTTCTTATGTGAAGAAAGTGGTGAATCGGGTGATAGTGAATTTCTCTGGATTATAGACCCACTAGACGGAACAACGAACTTCCTGCATGGATTTCCACATTTCGCCGTGTCGATTGCACTTCAAGATAAAGGACGTCTTGACCAAGCAGTAATTTATGACCCATTGAAACAAGAGTTATTCACTGCTTCTAAAGGCAAAGGCGCACAACTTAATAATAAAAAGATTCGTGTTAGCGGCCATAAGACCCTAAACGGTGCATTACTTGGTACAGGTTTTCCATTTGGTGATGCTCATAGCGTGGATGAGTTTATTAGCAATTTCAGATCACTATATCCTGAAATTGCTGGGATTAGACGCGCTGGTGCAGCTTCGCTTGATTTAGCCTATGTCGCTTGCGGTCGTCTTGATGGCTTTTGGGAGTATGGTCTAAAGCCTTGGGATATTGCAGCAGGGGCGCTGTTAGTGCAAGAAGCAGGCGGTATAAATAGTGAAATATCGGGGAGTGTAGATTACATGGGAAGTGGAAATATTATTTCTGCAAACTCTAAATTAATTAAAGCCATGTTAAAGCAACTGTCATAACAGTGCATCTAAAAAAACGTCAAATTAAATGAACAACAATCATGACATTAGCGAAATAGTTGACCGATTGAATAAATCGCCACATTTGTTAATCCCTGGGATACTAGCTTGGATAAGAGGTTGGTGGTATCGCTTAAAATTTACTTTGTTAGGACAAAACTTTCGTGCAGGAAAATTATTCCGCGTTTATGGCACACTAAATATTTCCGGCCCTGGAAAGGTGATTTTTGGTGACAATTGTCTAATCATTTCTAATGCGATAAAACCAGTCTGTATAAGAACGCTTATGTCAGGAGCTACTGTACAGTTAGGAAATAACGCCGGACTTAACGGAACAGCTATACAATCAGCTTGTAAGGTTACGATTGGAGACTGGTCAAATATTGCAGATGCTTATATTGCTGATACTCCTTCACACAGCATCAAGCGTAATAGAAGACAAGAAACGGTTGAAGATATTCCATCTGCCCCAGTTATTATTAAAGATAATGTATGGATCTCCGTCCAAGTGGTTATTCTTAATGGAGTTACAGTTGGCGAGAATTCTGTTATTGGAGCCTGCTCTTTGGTAAAAGACAACGTTCCAAAAAATATTTTTGCAGCAGGCAATCCTCTGCAAATTATCCGAAATATCGATGAGGATTGATAACTGATCAAAGGTAATAACAGTACCCGGATACGTGTCAGCATTGGCTTGTTACTTCTTGCTCTGCTATTAACAGTCGTAGACCTAAACAAGCTTCTTCAATCATTATCATCCATTCAGATGCATTGGGTAATTGCAGCGGCATTCAGCATTATCTTTGCAACGTTACTTGGTGCTTTTAATGCCTATATATTATTAGACAGACAGAATTCTATACGATGGACTATTTTCTTGCCTATCTACTGGCTAGCCTGGGCAGCTAGCTTGATTACTCCTGGACAGATTGGAGACATAGCAACAATATCAACTCTACTCAAGAAGCAGAAGATTGATTGGCATTTATCTCTAGGAAGAAGTCTTTTGGATAAACTAATATCATTTATAGTAATGGCCGCTTTAGCTTCAATTGGTCTTTATCTAACGAGCAAAAATTATCTAAATATTGATATCTCAGAAAAATCAATTTTATTAATGAGCATATCAATCGGTATTCTAATTTTTTTATTGCGATCAAAATTCAATATGTATTTTTCACCAAAGATTGATGGTGCACGTGGTTTGATAGGACGTACCATGAAAGAAGCTAAGCTAACCTTATATCAATATCCAACAAAAGTAATAGTCAATATTATCTTAACTATAGCTAAAATTAGTCTGATTGGTCTGTCTTATTGGTGTATTTTTAGGGGGCTTGGAGCAGACGAAATTAGCCTTTTTATGACAATCACTTTATCTTCAGCTAGTTCACTTGTAGCATATATTCCGATTTCATTTAATGGCATAGGTACAGTTGAAGCTTCGGGTTTAGTTTTATTCTCAGAGATTGGTCTAACAACAAGCAATATATTGGCAGGCTTTCTTGCACTACGTTTGTTAGTGATGTTATTAGCTTTTCTCCCTTCCGCTTGCTTGTTACTGTTTTGGCGATATAAAGTGACATATTAATCTTTCAGTGAACGCCATTGGTAATTTTGGTAGAGAAGGTGCCACATCACTTTTCCAAAGAACACCATAGATGTCATTGCAAATTAAGAATTTGAGTGGTGTCTCACTCAAAACTTCCATAATCCTACCAGGCCATCGTGAAAGCATAGGATAAACCTTATCTCTATTATCTTTATAAATATCATTACCCGAATTCCAACGTGCCTGTGAAGGAATATGCTGCTCTAACCATATTCGCTGATGCAATCCACTCTTCCTAATTGTGTTAAATAATTTAGGTAAATCTTGCTCATTAATATGAATCTTTTTTTCGAATGATCCTCTAGGATCCGGAGGAATCCCATTGAATATTTTATGGATTAGCGGGTAAGTAAAATCATAAACCCATCTATTTGGTAATGTATGAATAACAGCATAACCGGTTGGTTTAAGTATTCTGCGAACTTCACAAAACATTTTCTCCAATTGAGCAGGATAAAGATGCTCAATAATGTCCAACATTGTTACTCGGTCAAAAGATTCATCCAAAAAAGGTAATTTTGTTGCGTCAGCTCTAGCTAACTCAATTGCTCCTTGAGTCCCATCATCATGAATTTTTTTAACACGTTGTGCAAATTTTATTGAGGATTCAGCATAATCGAGACCAACTGCATAGCCACCTTGCTGACAAACTATAGCGGGGACTTCTCCTCGACCACACGCGATATCAAGTAGATATATGTTTTTTTTAAGAGAGGATAACTCAATTGCTCTCGCTACTCGGGGGCGAGGATTTAATAATCTCTTAGATAACAGATCCTCATTTCCACTGTCTCCCCATGCAGAAGAGATCCAATCTTCATTATACTCAGACTGGTCTACAATATTATTTTTACTAATCATAAATCATCCAGAGTGACTATATAACTATAGACCTTTACACTTCATTGCCACATCGATAGCTACTCTTGATGAAGCAATATAACTATCTATATCTATTGAACCGCGGCCACTTACAGTATCAAGAAATGCACGAATTTGATCTGTATGCCCTTTATCACTCTGCACCCAAAGACGTTTTGTTTTCATACTTAATCCTTGAGTTAATTCTAATTTCTTATAATTCTTAATAGAGGCAACCTTATTGTCGCAAAATATTTCAACTCTTTCCCCTAAATAAGCCTTACTCCCATTTGATAGATAAGCTATATGTGCCAGTGAGCTATCAGGATATTGCAATGTTATATGTACATTATCATCTGCAAGAAACTTCTCATTATTGCTTTCTAGTTTCTTAACCATGATGTCTATAGGTGTCATACCAATAAACCAATTACAAAAATCTATATGGTGGCATGCCTCACCCAGAACAACACCGCCACCTTGTTTTGGATTATGTAACCAATGCTCTGGAGGACGGTAGCCAACATTAGCACAATAACTTATTGACATCGGTTGTGCCCGCTCACCAAAATATTCTTTCATCTCTATCGCAAGAGGAGCATAACGGCGATTAAAACCTACCATCAACTGACAACCTGAATCATGTAGCGCCTCTTCTACCTCGTCCAATTCTGCATGGGTCAGAGCCAATGGCTTTTCTACAAAAACATGTTTGCCTGAACGCAAAGCTGCAGTTGCTAAAGCGGCGTGGGTATCGTGTCTTGTTAAGATAAAGACGCAATTAGTATTATTATCCTCGATTATAGATTGGCTATCAGATGTGCATTCCAAGAACCCATATTTTTTACCAAGTGCTTTTGCATTTACTCCCCTAGCCGATGCTATTGAATTAAACGCAATATCTTTTTGCTTTGCTAACAAAGGTAAAAGTTCATTTGTGGCAAAGCTACCTGCACCTATAACACTAGTTCTAATAGTATCAGGATTCGCGATTACTTTAGCTACTTGATTGAGTTGAATCTTTTGATCAAGTTTGATTGTTTGCGTGTCTAAAGTATATTTGAGTAAAACAGCTGAAGAAGACTCTTTGGTTTTTCCTGTTATTAATTCAAATGCTTCACTGGCATCATCAATGTTGAATTCATGTGACACCATTGTCTCAAGCTGTAAAGAACCGTCATGTATAAGTTCAAGTACCGCCGACATGTTCCGTCCCTCGGTCCAGCGTACATAACCATAAGGGTAATCGATACCATCAAGCTCATAGCTAGGATCACCAGTGCCAGGTCCATAAGCCATAGAAGTACGTAACTCCAATTCTTTAAATAAATAAGTTTCTCTTGGAGCTTCGAGCTTAGTTCGACCAACAGCAACAACACGTCCTTTCTGTCTCGCTAACTCTCCTGCTAAAGAAACTGGGCCGTTATTTTCAGTGGCTGCTGTAATAATAATCGCATCAGCTCCTTTGCCCGAGGTAAAAACATTAACTCGTTCCTTTAAATTTTCGGCGTCATTCAATTCTGCATCACCGAAATCATTACGTTTGATATAATCAACACGTTCACTATCAATATCAATACCAAATACTCTACAACCGGCAGCACGTAATAATTGCACAGTCAAAAGTCCAACCAAACCGAGGCCGATAACGATAATATTCTCACCCAAGCGAGCATCTGCTATGCGAACACTTTGTAATGCTATTGAGCCTAATGTTGTGAATGCAGCGTGACGCATTTCAACTTTAACAGGAACCAGCACACATAAATTTTTGGGTATGCATACGACTTCTGCATGATTTGCAAATCCCGCTCCAGCACAAGCTACTTTATCTCCTACTTTCACATGGTTAACATTTTTTCCGACATCAATCACTTCTCCTGCAGTACAATAGCCCAATAAAATAGGCATTTCTAAACTACGCATCGCTGCGTTATAGGCAACCATTAACCCTTGTGTTTTAGCAACCTGTATGACTTTCATCGCCTGATCGGGTCTTGCTCTGGCTTTACCTAATAAACTCATTTTTCCTAATTTAACAGTTCCGCCTTCTGTCCCTGTACTAATTAGAGAATAATGATTTTTAACTAAGACAAAATTATCCCTAATAATTGGCGGAGGCACCTCTTCAACAATACATTCACCGGTTTTAAAATTTTCTAGAACTTGCTTCATATATTTATGATTAAATTAATTATATTTTCACTAAAAAAAAAATTACTTTGGTCTTGCAACGACAGTAAAACCTTTTGTAAGTAATTCATCCTCAGTGTACTCATGTAATTCCTTACAGATTACATCAGACAACACTTTTTCACCTTCTCGTCCTGTCGATATCCAATCTAAAATTTCAAACCTCTTTTCAAATTCTTCTCGATATTCATACTCACGTATTCGATTTAGCCATGATGGAATATCAGGATAATAATTATCACGCAAATGATCCCAAGGAGGAACCTTTCTCGAAGGTTCCTTATCCGGGTATTTCCAGGCGATATGATGCCCTCCCGATAAACTCGTATAATTGTGAACATAAATATAGGTAATTCCGTCAGGTTTCATTACTCTTTTTATTTCATCAAGTGTTAATGGTATATCTTCAATATGTTCAAATACTTCATGAGAGACAACGATATCAATACTACTATCAGGTAAATTAATTTTTGAGCTATTAGCAGTCTGTAAGTTAAGATCATCAAAACTTAATTTATGGCCAAAGAGACTTTCAAGTTTTTTATAGTAGGAACGAGCAAAAAACTGTTCCCAAAATAATGTTCGCAAAGCTCTTTCTATTCCATTTTTTTTGAGTAAGCCTATGTATTTTTCAAAACTAAAACCTGGTTCCACAATCTCCGTGTCTATCCCAGTCACATTTGCTCCACTATTATGCAGCAACAATGTTAGCCAAAATGATTTTCCACAACCTATATCAAGAACGTTTTTACTATCAATACCTCCGACATACTCCACCATGTCTTTAAAAAAAATAAAATGTTCTTCGGCAAAGTCATGATTATGAACCATGCCATACTTAAACATGGAAAAATAAAGGCCAAGCCGGCCAGGAAAGATAGGTTCGACCAAAATTTTTCTTCTAAAATTTTTTTGTATTAAAAATCATATTATTTAGTTGCAGTAATCATTAAATGCCAACCAATATGCTTAGAGAAAATATCATATAAAAATCTCGGCATTAATTTAAATAGAATACCGTAACCTTCCCCAAATAAGTATTCTACTTTTATATTGGTAGTCGAAAATTTCGAAAACATATCTCTAGCCTCATCTTTTGTATATCGCCTAACAACTGGACAAAGCTCGTCTTCTTCTTCGAACGGGACTCTGAGTATTCGATGTAAAAATTCATTTAGTGAATGCCTATGGTACAACATGGTCTTTATTGTCCCACCAGGTTTAACCACCCTGAGAACTTCGTCTATACATAACCTTGTGTCAGCAGCATGATGTAGTACACCAAAAGAATAGACATAATCAAAATGGTTCTCTGGGAAAGGTATTTCTTCTGCGTTTGCAATTTTAAATTCGCCCTTCATAGCATTATCTTGGAATCGTTTTTTAACAGTTTCAATTGCAATTTCTGTCAGATCAATTGCTGTTACCTTCATTCCTCGCTCAGCCATTTCAAAACAATCCAGACCAACACCACAACCTATTTCTAAAACTGTCTTACCTGCCATCATGTCTCCTATCCATGGAAGCAAATGACGGTGAGATCGATATCTTTGCTCCGCAAGATCTATAAAATATGTACCTTCTACCCGTTCTGAGGATGTGACTGATCGGCCCATCAACCGCTCAGCATTAACATTCTTACTCCAAAATCCACGGATACTATCGGTTAAACCTACTTCGGGCTGTCTTTGGGAATCTTCAATTTTTTTCATTTTTTAGATTAACCTTCATACAGCAAATAACTGGATAATGCTCTCAACATCCAGCCATTACACCACCTTAATAAGGTAAACTTTTTTTTGTACCACCTGGTTTTTTGATAATAAAAACGACCTTCAGGATGATACATATTTTTTATTGTCCAGTTTGCAATCTTCGTTGCAAAATTCGGATATTCATTCGTATGTCTGGAGAATGTTAGTATTCCTTGTGCAGCACCATGTATATCATATGGGTATACCTTATCATGCATCCACTTAGGTGCTCCTTCAGCAGTAAAATGATTTAATGCATAAAACTCTAACCCTTTCTGATAATTCTCATTCCATTCTCTGTCATTTGTACAATCCATGTAGCGCCATAAAGCATCTAGAATAAAACCAGTATGATAATTATCATGTGTAATATGAGAATCTGTAGGAGGATCGGTGTAGTACCATGCGCCATAATCTGTTTGTTGATTTATAACATATCTGACCAATCGTTTACCGATGATTAAAATCTTTTCGTCGTCTACAATAGTGGCATAACGTGAAATAACAGCACCAATTAAAATACTCACATCCATCACTCGCATAGACATTTTAACTGGCATATACCCTAAACACATTTCGTCTTCCGATTCTTTTAATATCGGAAGATCTTTTAGATAAAAGGGTATGGCACCGGCGACTACTTGCAAATAATCTTTATCTTTAGTTATTAAATATGCATCAAGGAAAGCTTCACATACGAATGAGGTTACTACAGCATTAGGCATACCTGATGGAGAAAAAAAACCCGGATCTTGCCATGGGTAAAGGTAGCCCCATGCATTACCTTTCCATACACCTTGCGTCCTATATTTAACCAACTTATCTAATAAAGATCGTGCCTCAATGAGGTAGGCATTGTCATTAGTTGCTTTATATCGGTCTAGATATCCTTGAACATACAATGCTAATCCTTTGGGATTATATGTCTTTCTAATTAAAAAAAAAGGTCGAAGATTAATTGGCGCACGCATTATTATTTGAATAGCTATAATTCGAGACCATTTACTCCATCCCAACAATACATTTAAGACAGGACTATTTAATCCATCATGCTTATTATATCCCAAATATAATTGCTCTTTGCTCCATTCAGACACTCTCTCCACAATAGATTCTATTTTGCTATTATTCATATAGGACAGGGCTCTATAGACTAATCGATACTTTCGAACTGAAATGATGCATCACGTTTCTCAAATATTTCTATCCAGAGATGACACATAATCATCATATAAAGCATAAAATAATGCCAACGTGTTGTTTTATTAATACGATAAGTTAGAACTTCAGAAACAAAGTCAGGATTAAACAACCCGTATTCAATAATTTTTTCTTTAGTGAGATATTGTTCGGAGAGTTCAAGTAAATTATCTTGAAAAAAGCTAGCTGCATCAACTTGAAAACCACTTTTGGGTCGCGACAATATTTCTTTTGGCAATACATGCTGCAACATATCCCGCATATATGCTTTCGCCTTATTTCCTTGCACAAGTCTACTTCTTGATATTGACCTTACTTGTTCAACAAGAACTGGATCTAAAAATGGAACTCTTACTTCTAATCCCATCGCCATACTGCAGCGATCTTCTTGCCACAGTAAATCATTAACCATTTTGTGTCGCCATTCAAACTGCGCCATAGCTTCAACAGGGTCTTCATTACTTGGCCATGTTGACTCAAGATAAGTAAACGCATCCGACAAATTTTCATCCAACATTCTTGGCCCATATATTTTTTTTCGCATATGCTGATCATCCCAAACATTACGCATGATTCCATATACTTTTGACCAATCATTAAAACTACCCAACATTTGCATTGCACGCTTTGGTTCAGACCAGACAGGTAAAGGGAGCCTATTCAATAATAATGTGATTCCTGAGGATGACAATTTTGATAATTTCTTTGGAACAACACGATTAACACGTTCCGCGAAAAGCATAATTCGATGCGCATTATAGCCAAGAAATAATTCGTCGCCTCCAAGACCAGACAGAACGACTTTAACATCATGCGAAGCTAACTGTGCAACTTTACTTGTTTGTAATGCATTCACCTTAGGAACCTCAAGGTGCCAAATTAATTTGGGTAGAATATTATTAATATCGCATTCATTATTTTCTGTTATGTTTTCCACGTCCAATAATGAAGCCGTTCTTTTAGAATTTTCTACTTCATTTGGGTCATCACCAACATTTAAAGTGAATGTACGTAATTTTTGTTCACTATATTTATTAGCAAACTCAGTAATACAGGCCGAATCAATACCCCCAGATAAATAGGCACCGACTTCCACATCAGCTATTAGATGAAGTTTAACTGATTCTTCTAATATGTCGCGGACACTATCTTTAGATTTTTTTGTTAGATATTTAAAATTATGCTTTTTCAATTCTTTCCGTGGTGACCATTCAATTATTTCACCCGGTGCAACTTGTTCAATATTTTCAAACATCGTCTTCTCACCAGGTAAATAACGAAAATTCATTAGTAGGTGCAATGAGTCGATATTTAATTTTCCTGCCGTATTATCTCTAGCTAATATCCCTTTTGCTTCTGATGCAAATACGACTTCTTTCGAATCTAGTACTTGATAAAAGAGCGGTTTAATTCCGTATTCATCTCGAACTAGTAATCCGCGTTTTTTTCTCTCATCCCAGAGTCCTATAGCAAACATACCGCGTAAATATTGAAAAGCCTCAATACCATATTTCATGTACATGGCGAGAATTACCTCTGTATCCGAAGTTGTTCGAAAAACATGACCTTCTTTTTTTAGATTTTTCTTTAGCTCTTTATAATTATAAATTTCACCATTAAAAACAATATGCACTTTTGATTCTGAACATGACATCGGTTGTTTACCGGTTTCAAGATCAATAATTGCCAACCTAACATGACCTAAGACAGCATTATCTCTAAGCAAAACACCATTACCATCCGGTCCTCGATGAAATACTGCTTTTATCATCCTGTCGATACGTAATGCATCTCTATCTTTTACTGTTCTTTCAGTTGAAAACCAACCTGCTAAACCACACATAACTATACTTGACCCTTTTTCTGGTATTCAGACAAAGGCAAAGGAAATCTTAAGATACAATCAACGATAAACTTAGTCACATCAATGCTGCTATTATGTAAATCATTTTGCGCTTTCTTGATTTTTATTTTATCTAGCGACAATAACCAGCTAAGGGCTGCTTCAATATCATTCCATGTAAGGTCCTTGACATTTTTCACTAAACCATATTTGTACTCTTGTTCATCCGTATAACCACGGCCAGATTCAGCTGCATAAATAGCTGGGACACCTAACACTGCACACTCTGATGCCATAGTTGCACTTTCCCCGATATATCCTCGACAATAAGCCATTAGATGGTGAATTTCAGCAATATCTCCTTTGTATGTAAGTTCATGTAATTCTGGAGGTAATATTGATTCAGATGAAATAATAACCTTACCCTCTGCTCTAAGAGTATCAATCACTTGCTTCAATAATTTCAAATTCCAGCCATTTTTTCCAATATCATGACTTGCTTGCCAAGAAACCAATCTTAGTAGAAAAGTATCACCTTTTTTAGCTAGGCCATTTTTTATAGCGATTTCATAATCAGGAGTAAACCTATCTTTCCGTAAGTATGCCAACTCATGATAACCAGCATATTTAATATGCCTAACTTTTGGAAGCCATGCTTTGTAACAATCAGGAACAATAACGCAAGAGGCCAATGGGTAGGTCAAGGCATTTTGGAGTATTGCATTCTCTGTATCATAAAAAACGAGAGAGGGAATATTTTTTAACTTTCCAACGTGAGCTATAAATATACCACCTATACCCGCCATAACTTCTGGTTTGAATTTTCTAACCACATTAAATAATTTAATATCTCGATAAATCAATTCAATCAACAACGATAGAGTGCCACCTTTTTTCGATAAAGTAGAAAGTGATTCATGTCGAATATTTAAATTATCCAACAAATTAATAGCGATATCTTTATCGCGACTTGTGATTAGTACTTGATGACCCTGCTCAACAAGTAATTGGATAGAATGATAAAAAAAATGCACATGAGCCGGATGTCCAATATCAATTAATATTTTCACTTATTGCTCTATTCTGATATATCCAAAGAATCATTGAGTAAGAACATAAAAATGAGTTAAAATAGAGATCTTATATTGCTAAACACTCTCACTTATCCTTTAATTTTTGGTAGAGGAGCATTGTGATTTGCTCAGACACCAAACCAATCAGAAAAATAAGCAAACTTGTCAAAAACAACAGCATACTCATATTTGTAAATCGTCCCGCACTCAGATATGTATATATATAATGCATAAGCCCTGTGATAAAACATAGTACGCTTAAAGGAAAAAATATCTTTAGCGGTGAATATAATGTCCCTATTTTAAATAAAATTAACACGAACCTTATGCCATCCTTTATTAGACGTATATGACTGCTACCAATTCTTTTACTCGCTTCGATGGGAATATATAAGACAGAATAACCTGATCGAAAAAAAGCCATTGTAGATGTAGATGGATACGAAAAACCATTAGGATAGAGATGCATAAATTCTTTAAATTTAGTGGCTTTAACTGCACGGAAACCTGAGGTCAAATCATCAATTTTATGATTCACCATAAAGCCAGAAAATTTGTTGTATATAAAATTAGCAATGCATCGACCCAAGTTTGCTTGAGAAGAAGGGGATCTTGCACCAACAACCATGTCATAACCTTCATCAATCTTAATTAAAAGTTTCAAGATATGCTCAGGATCATGTTGACCATCGGCATCCATAAAAACAATAATTTCAGCCTCAGACATTCTAGCACCAGTTTTAATCGCGGCTCCATTTCCCTTAGAGTAAGGATGACTTATAACTTTAACATTATAATCCTTGCATACCTGCAAAGTTGCATCAGTTGAACCATCATCAACCACAATGACTTCCAAATCTGAATACAATTTTTGAATCACAGGTAGAATTTTTTTCAATCCAGCACACTCATTTTTTGCTGGAATAACAATACTTATATTTTTAGTCATTTTTTTATCACTTTCAATAAATGAAAAACTTCATTACATTTTTAGTAATTACATAGACCTTCCTATGGCAAGCTGATTTTTATAACAACAAGTGCCTTTTCCTTTGGTGGTCATATTTAACACTAACATGTCAAAGAGCCGAGCCAGAGTTAAAGTTCAACGCTTTACTAATATTTATCTCCAGATTATATTCGCTACTATATTTAATTTACTGCAATTTTATCAGCGTATGTTTATTAGTAGATAACTTAATAGTCTTTAATTCTGATTAGAGATTCCACTTTCACTAGGTTTACTATTTAATTTTTTTAGCAATACTGATTTCATGTAAGCGAAATCATTCCAACCCAACATTTTGTTATTATAATGGCCCCCTGTGATGTTCGAGTCATTACGCTGTTCAATATTCTCCTTACCATAAATCAATTCTTCTAATTTCATCAAATACTCATGTGCTAGATTATAGCGGCCATGACTGCCTAGTAATGCAACCTGCTGCAAAGCACTCGTCAGACTATTATACGAAAGGAATGATTCTAAAAAAGCATCTTTTGCTTTTATATAATTGCCTGATTCTAATTCAAGCAGACCTATCAAATGCATGATCTCATGAATCTGAATAGGATTCATTTTGTCACTATCATTATAGTTCATCAATTTTGGATTTTTTAATCCTTCATTCAGCAAGTCTCTTACATCTTTATGTGTCACAACTTCGCATTGAGACGATGATGAGATTTTTATTAATCGAGAAAAGGTATCAAAAAAATATCTTTGGCTATGTGTTGTTGCCATCATAACCTTTATTCTGTCTATATCACTTCTTTCTATTACTCCTAGAGCACAACCATAAGAAATACGGCCTATATGCAGTTGGAGATTATTTGGAATATTATCTATACCTCTCTCCAGAAAATCTTGCGCCAAATCTTGTCGATAAGACCTATGCGCTTGTATATGACCTTCTACATAATTACGAGCAGAACCAGGATTATTTTTTGTCCACACAGATAAAAGTAATAGAGTGTTACCCCATAATTCCGACCGCGCATAAGTTGTAGTACTTAAGAGTATAATTATAGACGTTGCAGCCAAGATAACGGGTCGTCTATACTTTTCATAAAACTGGAACAAACCATAAGTCAAAGCAAAGAAAAACATCATTGACGGCAAGTAATTTCGATGTTCAAAATAAAGTTCTAGACCAATAAAAGTAGATTCCATCAGATGTCCCGCAAAGAAAAAAAGTATTGCGAATGCAATTACTGAGAACTTTTTTCTACAATAAATTGAAAATAAAATAATACCTACAATACAGGCAACAGCTGGTAGCGTTGTCCAAGGCTCAATCAAACTTGTTGTAATTGGATAATTCTCATAATGAATTCCAAACGTAGATATTTTTGGTATCAACAATAGGAACAAATAATATATAAGGATATTTGCTTGTGTGAGTAATCGCTCAATCAAATTAAAATCTCTTATCTCATAAGCTATATTCAATGAATCCCAGTATATAAAAACCGAAATCGCCATAATTAGTATTGGAAAATAGATAAAACTTTTTTTCCAAAGAAGATAATACTTTGAAATCAACTCTTCATTAGCAAAGAGTGTTAATTCAAATACTAACAAATAGAAGGGAATAAGCGCCGCATTTTCCTTACTAAGGAGCCCCACAAAACCAAATACTGGGGTAGCAAAAATCAACCAATACCAGCCCTTGCTACTTCCAGTAGCAAGTTGTAGCCTGCCATGCAGATAAGAAATTAAACTCAGCAGCACAAATATCGCAGACAATATTGTCATGCGTTGCACCACATAAAGGGTCGTTGAGACAAATAAGGGGTGTATCAACCATATAAAAGAAGCATAGACCGCAATTAATTCACGTTTATTTTTACTCCAATTTAAATTTTTACCTATCAAAATAAAAACAACCAGCAATAGACATGCACAGAGCAAATGCAACAAAATATTTGTTTGAATGAAGCTCTCAGGCGATGAAGGCCAGAAATTATCATTAAGCATGAATGCAAGGAATGCTAGGGGGCGCTCTACCTGTGTAAGAAACTGCCAGAAGCCTTCGAACCCAACACGGATCTCATTAAATTTACTTAAATTAGGTTCATCATCAAAAATAAATCCGGCACTAAAACCAGGAGAATAGATAAAGTACGCAAATGGCAACAGAAAAGGTATGACAAAGGGATATAGCTTGCAGACTATCTTCATCCGATTTTGGCCTAAAGATTATTTGATCATCAAGCCCGGTACTGCATAAATTCTGCAGTACCGGTTATATATTGTTCTAAAACCTTGAGATTTAGTCTCTACAGCTTGCAGGTCTTAGAGGACTAGAGACAGATGTTCCTGAAGCAGAGTTGCAAGCCCACTTTATAGAACCACCTGAATCGGTCGGTGTAAGGACGATAACTTTATCTCCAGCAGAGTCTACTTTTGTGTCATATAGGATTGTGATCTTACCGGATGCCCCAACTGTGACACTCGTCACTGCGTTGCCAGTGATACTCGCCGCAGCTTTTAACCCTGCGCTAGCATTAGTTGTAGGAAATGAGTTGTTAGATGAATAATGTTCTGCTACAGCTAATTTTGCAGCTCCAGCAAGGCCCATACCTTCAGATACATGCGCACGTTTTGTATAATCTTGATATGAAGGTATCGCAACTGCGGCAAGAATACCGATAATAGCAACAACAATCATTAATTCTATGAGGGTAAAACCCTGCTGTACTTGCTTCTTCATTTTTAATTCCTCTTGCAAATGATAATTAGATACTGGGTTACATTATACAACAACAATTATAGTAAATGTTAGCATAGATGGTTAATATATAATGATAAATTAAAAAAATAATCAAATAATCTCTAATTTCCAATGAAAAGTAAAAATTCATTATCCAAATTTGAATCTATCATCGTTAAGGACACAACATGAATCTACACGAGTATCAGGCTAAAACACTATTCGAGGACTATGACATACCTACTCCATCAGGCAAATCAGCAGCATCTATCGCTGAAGCAAAGCAATGCGCTTTGGATATTGGTGGTGATGCATGGATAGTCAAGGCTCAGGTTCATGCCGGCGGCCGAGGCAAGGCCGGGGGAGTAAAAATCGCAAAGGGACAAGAGGAATTAGAGACCGTTGTTGGCTCATTACTAGGGTCACAACTAATAACGAAGCAATCAACCCCGCATGGACAGCCCGTTAATAGAGTTCTCATCGCACAACTTTCAGATATCACTTCTGAATTATATCTCGGCTTAGTTTTAGACCGCGCAAGTCGACGTGTTGCCATCATGGCATCAACAGAAGGTGGAATGGATATTGAAGAAGTCGCCGCCACTCAGCCGGAAAAAATCGTCAGCGTCATTATCGATCCTCTACTTGGCCTACAGAGTCATCAATCCCGTCGAATTGGTTTTAGACTAGGGTTTGATAATAACCAAAGGAAACAGTTGGCATTCATATTGCAAGGTTTGTACAAATTATTTATCGAAAAGGACCTAAGTCTTGTTGAAATCAATCCCCTTATAATAAATAACGAGGGTGATTTAGTCGCCATCGATGCAAAAGTAGGAATTGATGACAATGCCCTCTTTAGACATCCCTTACTTGAAGAACTACGAGACCCTACTCAAGAAGATGAAAAAGAAAATATCGCGCGCCAGTTTGACCTTAATTATATCACCCTAGATGGTAATATCGCTTGCATGGTAAATGGCGCCGGTTTAGCAATGGCAACGATGGATATTATTCAACTGTATGGTGGAAAACCTGCAAACTTTCTTGATGTGGGCGGCGGTGCAACTGCCGAAAGAGTTGCAGAAGCATTCAAATTAATTGTTTCTGACAAAAATGTAAAAGCTATTTTAGTCAATATCTTTGGCGGTATCGTACGTTGTGATTTAATCGCAGAAGGCATTATTCAAGCAGTAAAAGAAGTCGGTGTTGATGTTCCTGTAGTCGTCAGATTAGAAGGGACAAATGTTAATGAAGGTAAAGCGGCTCTCGCAAAGAGTGGCCTTGACTTACTTACGGCAGAAGACCTCTCCGATGCTGCTCAAAAAGCGGTTGCTGCTGTTGGAGGGGCAAAATAATGGCTATCCTAATCGATAAAAATACTAAAGTAATTGTTCAAGGGTTTACCGGTCGCCAAGGCACTTTTCATGCTAAGCAAGCCATTGAATACGGAACACAATTAGTGGGTGGCGTTACTCCTGGAAAAGGTGGTGAAGACCATCTGCAAAAACCTGTCTTTGATACGGTTGCAGATGCAGTTAATAGAACGGGTGCTAGTGCCAGTATGATAATGGTACCGCCTCCATTTGCAGCAGAAGCAATTACAGAGGCTGCAGAAGCAGGGATTAATATCATCGTCTGCATCACTGAGGGCATACCTGTTATTGATATGGTAAAAGCCAGAGCTTATGTTGACCAATTTTCAGATATAAGACTTGTTGGGCCAAATTGTCCTGGCGTCATTACTCCTGGTCAATGCAAAATAGGCATAATGCCCGGTAGTATTCATAAGGTAGGCAGTATTGGTGTTGTTTCACGATCAGGAACGCTTACTTATGAAGCAGTTCACCAAACCACTATAAACGGACTTGGGCAAAGTACTTGTGTCGGTATTGGTGGCGATCCTATCAATGGCACAAACTTTATTGATTGCCTAGCGTTGTTTCAAGAAGATCCTGAAACAAAAGGGATCATTATGGTAGGTGAAATTGGAGGCACTGCAGAAGAGGAAGCGGCGCAATTTATTAAAGATAATGTTACTAAACCTGTCGTTGGCTACATTGCTGGCGTCACGGCACCACCAGGAAAAAGAATGGGCCATGCTGGCGCTATTATTTCAGGTGGTAAAGGGACTGCTGATGACAAATTTGCTGCACTTGATGATGCCAATGTAAAAACTGTTAAGTCTCCAAGTGAGCTTGGAACTGCTATAGCAGAGTTATTATGATGCAACTATTGTTTTTCTATTGATCAAAATATTATTGAGACATTTATATTCAGTGACATCAAGACCAAGTTATGGTTTAGTCAGCATACAATGTCAAAATGGCTTTTCTTTTATGTTGTGTCTGATTATATATTTCTATGATTTTTGTATTTATTTTATCAGGCACCATTCTTCCTTCAAGAAAGTCATCGATCTGGTCATAACTTAGTCCCAATGCTTCTTCATCCGATCTACCCGGAGATAAGCATTCCAGATCTGCGGTAGGTGCTTTTTCAATAATTGTGTTTGGCACTCCTAACGTGCGACCCAGCATTCTCACCTGACGTTTGTTTAAGCCAAACAGCGGAGCTAAATCACAAGCACCATCACCATGTTTGGTATAAAATCCCATAATATTCTCAGATGAATGATCTGTCCCAATCACTAATCCACGTAGAATACCGGCCACCTCATACTGAGCAATCATACGCATTCTGGCCTTAACGTTACCCTTAGCATAATCATATTCTCGTTCCTGTTTTTGTAACAGAGTTTGTTCTGTTATTGTTTGTATAGTTTCATCATGGACTGAATCAACACCTGTTTTTATATCTATAGTTAGGTTATGAGATGGTTGTATAAAACTAAGCGCGACTTGCGCATCTTCTTCGTCAAGTTGTTCTCCGTATGGAAGTCGTACGGCGATGAAATAATATTTAATAGTTTCTTCTTCATTAAGTTGATCAATCGCAATTTGCGCTAATCGACCACAAGTACAGGAATCAACACCGCCACTTATACCAAGTATTAAATATCTTAATCCTGAATTTTTTAATACCTTTTTAATGAAATCAATACGTCTCTGAATTTCAAACTCAGGGTCAATATCCGGTAAGACCTTCATTTCTAAAATTATTAGATTTTCGTTTATAGTCATAATGAATACTATCTAAATAAAAATTGAGCTAAGTATGTTAGCCTTTACATTGAAACACTCTATTGATAAGTGAATTAAAAACCATAAGATAAATAGAGTGCCTATTAGTTTATCTGAATTTCTTTAACCTCATAGAGTCCAGGATGGTTCGGATGGTTCAACTTTAGTACTCTTAACGCATCATTTGAGAGCTCATCCATCTCAAGTATGCGGTAAGCTTTAGCCATAACAACCAAAGCTTCAGGCACAGCAGGTGTCTTAGGATAATTTTCTATTACATATCTTGCCCTGTTAGCAGCAGCAATGAATGCTCCTCGGCGCATATAATAATTTGCAACATGGACTTCGTTTTTTGCTAGGGTGTTTCGTAAATAACGCATCCGCTTGGATGAATCTTCTGCATACTCACTCTCGGGAAACCTATCAACAAGCTCTGAAAAGTTCTCAAAGGCCCTAAGTGCTGAGCCCGTATCACGTTGTGACTCATCAGTTGGCATATATCGCTGAAAAATACCTTTGCTCCTATTAAAGTTTGTTAGACCTTTCAAATAGTAAGCATAATCAACATGTGCGTTTTGAGGATACATTTTAATAAAGCGATCACTCGCTGCAATTGAAGCAGCCGGAGCGTCATCTTTGTAATGAGCATAGGCTAAATCCAGTAACGCCTGTTTTGCATGAATTCCAAATGGAAATTTAGCTTCCAATTTTTGATAATATTCAATAGCTATACTATATGAACCACTATCCAGCTCACCTCTTGCCTCAATGTAAAGGCGTTGAGAATCCCAACCATCAGTATCATCACCCTTATCTTTGAAATGAGAACAACCCGAAAGTATAAAAATTAGTAAAAGAATTATTGAATGTCGCATAGACTATAGGTTAGCTCAAACCTATCATGAGGGCAAAGCTTCATACACATGTCTAAACTTCAATTACAATTAATTATACCAGACGAACTATCCGGCAAACGCCTCGATAAAGCGCTTTCATACCTGATTCCGGAATACTCACGTTCTCGAATTCAAACATGGATCAAATCTGGAGATGTGAATATTAATGAATCAACTTGTAGTCAGCGCTCTGAAGTACATGTCGGTGACATCATCATGATAAATACTTGTATTAACAATATTGAAAAACATCAAGCTGAAGCAATCTACTTAGATATTCTGCATGAAGATGAAGCATTAATTATTATAAACAAACCAACTGGTTTAATAATACATCCTGGTGCTGGAAATCCTAATCACACATTAGTTAACGCCTTATTAAATTTTGATGAAAACCTTGATGCTATTCCACGAGCAGGGATCATTCATCGTTTAGACAAGGAAACCACGGGGGTCTTAGTTGTTGCACGCACACTCGAATCACATACGAATTTAGTCAATCAACTTCAAAAACGAGACATAAAGCGTGAATATCAATCAATAGTTTGCGGTCAACTAACATCAGGTGGCTCCATTGAAAACAAAATTGGAAGACACCCAAAACAACGAACTAAGATGGCAGTTATAAATAACGGGAAAACAGCAACTACTCACTACAGAGTAATAAAAAGATACCAACATTATACTCACCTACATGTGCAACTAGAAACAGGGCGTACACATCAAATACGTGTCCATATGTCTCACATGAAACATCCAATTGTTGGTGATCCTGTTTATGGAAATAATAAGTCAATACAAAAAGGTGTCGATTATTCACTCCGAGAATTCATCCTCAATTTTAATCGCCAAGCTTTACATGCCTCCTCTCTTGAACTTACACATCCTATAAGCAAAGAGAAAATGAAGTTTGTTGCAAAACTTCCTGATGATATTCTAGTATTGATCGGCGCATTAGATGACTATGACTAATCAGTCATATAATCTTTGGCTTTGGGCGAATTGGCCTGTGCCAAGGCATGTGCGAGCAGGCATATCACTGAGAAAAGGTGGTGTCAGCCTTCCTCCTTTTGATGAATTAAATTTAGGATTGCATGTGGGCGACGATGTGAAAAACGTTTTAAACAACCGAGATATATTATCCCAACATCTAAGTTTAACTTCTGATCCAGTTTGGTTAGACCAATTACATAGTACTAATATAATTATGGTAGATAATCACACTATTGCCGCTTCTGCTGATGGTAGTTATACAATTGAAAAAAATACTGCATGCACTGTCATCACAGCAGACTGTGTGCCTATTTTATTTTGCAATGCAGGAGGCACGAAAATTGCCGCAATACATGCTGGTTGGAGAGGTATCTCTAGCGGAATTGTTGAAAAAGCCATTCGTTTATTTTCAAAACCAAACACAATATATGTATGGATAGGTCCTTGCATTAGTAGCGATAACTATGAAGTTGGTAAAGACATGTATGATCAATGTCGAAACAAAAAATCCATACTCAAAACTGCCTTTACCAAAAAAAATGAAGACCACTGGTATTGTGATCTAACTAAAATGGTAAAAACGATTCTCTACAGAACAGGGGTTCATCAGATTTATGAATGTGGGTTATGCACTTATAGGATGAACAAGCTCTTCTATTCATACCGTCGTGAGGGTGTTACCGGCCGTCAAGCATCAATGATATGGATGGAATAGTACAGATGCCAGGTTAGTGTTTAATTTCATATGAAAAGAGCAAGAAGCATACGTTACTAGGTGACGTGACCGTTAAATAAAAAAATAAAAATATACCTATCATTCGGACAAAATAAACGAAACTCAGTTGTTACAAACTCTCGAAATGATGTCACGGTGAGTATTCGGAATGCTTGGTACAACCTAGTCGATGATTTCTGTTAATTGATAGTAAATGGTCTCAATTTAGATATTTTGAGACAATTAAACCCTATTTATCAGTAAAAACAGTTGGTTATTTCTGTCATATAATCTAATATTTAAGATATCTACTTGATAATAATTGGTCAAGAATACTGTAATGTCCACTTCAATAAAAAAAATAAATCTCAGCGGGTTAGCCCGAAAACTTGTGCTTGATGGCTTATTAGAAGATGAAAAAGCAAGAAGTTTGCTCGAAGAGGCACAGAAAAAGAAAAAAATTTTTGTTAGTCTTTTAGTCGAGAATAAACTTGTTTCCAGTATTGATATTGCATTGGCTGCCGCACAAGAGTTTGGCGCACCAATAGTAGACCTTGACCTTTTTGAAATCGACCCTGATGTTGTCAATCTAATAAAGAATGAAACTATTTTGAAGCATCATGCTTTACCCGTTTTTAAGCGCGGTAAACGTTTATCTGTTGCAATTTCTGATCCCACAAATATTCAAGCTCTGGATGAAATAAAATTTGCAACAGGTTTAATAACAGATGCTCTCATTGTTGAAGAAGATAAAATAACAAAACGTATTGATCGTCTAATTGAAGGGCAAGATGGCGATTTAAGCGCTATGACCGATGATGAAGACTATGATGATCTTGATGATTTAGAAGTTGCTGATGATGTTCCCCAAGATCAAGATGACGGTGATATTGATGATGCACCAGTGGTCCGCTTCGTCAATAAAGTGTTGTTAGATGCAATCAAGAAAGGCGCTTCAGATCTCCATTTCGAACCCTATGAAAAAACATATCGCGTTCGTTTCCGTATAGATGGAGTTTTGATGGAAGTTGCAAAACCCCCGATGAGTTTATCAAATAAAATTGCGGCACGGATTAAAGTGATGTCTAGGTTGGATGTTTCTGAGCGTCGCGTACCTCAAGATGGACGTATTAAACTCAAATTGTCTAAAACAAAATCTATCGATTTTCGTGTCAGTACTTGTCCAACACTATTTGGAGAGAAGTCTGTTATGCGTATTCTCGATTCAGATGCCGCAGCTCTTCAGATTGATCAGTTGGGGTATGAAGATCATCAGAAAGAAGTATTTCTTAAGAATTTACATAAACCTTATGGCATGTTTTTAGTTACTGGTCCAACAGGTTCAGGTAAGACTGTTTCTTTGTATACCGGCATTAACATATTGAATAACACAGATATTAATATTTCTACAGCAGAAGATCCTGTTGAAATAAACCTTGCTGGTGTTAATCAAGTACAAGTTGATGAACGAACCGGAATGTCTTTTGAAAAAGCATTAAAATCTTTCTTACGTCAGGATCCTGATATTATTTTGGTAGGTGAGGTCCGTGATATTAATACAGCATCGATTGCTGTAAAAGCAGCACAAACAGGGCACATGGTCATGTCGACCTTGCATACTAATGACGGGCCACAAACTCTGACACGATTGCAAGATATGGGTGTTCAAGCGTTTGCTGTCGCTACGAGTATAAATTTAATTACAGCCCAACGACTGCTGAGACGTCTAAATCCAAACAATCGAGTTTCATTTGAAATGCCTGATGATGCGTTAAAGGACGAAGGCTTTCCTGATAGTATGATCGAGAAAGGTATTAGCTTATTTGAACCCGGTGAAGTTACTGAGGATAACCCTGGTTATAAAGGACGAGCGGGAATTTATCAGGTTATGTCTATATCGGATGACATGAAACGGTTAATAATTGAGGGGGCCAATGCAGTTCAATTAGCAGATCAATCTGCGGCTGAAGGTATTTGGGATATTAGAAGATCGGGCTTGATGAAAGCAGCTGATGGATTAACTAGTCTTTCTGAAGTTAATCGTGTAACTGTAGAGTAATCATTATGGCTGAATCAAATACATCTAGTCTCTATACATATGAGGGCAAGGATAAGTCAGGTAAACGTATAAAAGGAGAAATGAGTGGTCAGTCTGACTCAATAGTCAAAGTCAAACTTAGACAACAAGGCATACAAATTATAAAAGTAAAAAAGAAAGCTAAGCCTTTACTAGGTGGAGGCAAACCTAAAATAGGTACAAAAGATATTACTGTCTTTAGCCGCCAATTAGCAACGATGATGTCATCTGGTGTGCCATTAGTTCAAGCTTTTGAAATTGTTGGCCGTGGGCATGAGAATGCAAGCATGCAAAGTTTAATTCTGCAGGTTAAAGCACATGTTGAATCAGGCAATAGTTTAACAGAGGCATTAAAACAGCATCCTCTTCAATTTGATGATCTTTATTGTAGTCTTGTAGCGGCAGGTGAGCAGTCCGGTATCCTAGAAGCTATCTTACATAAGCTTGCAGGCTACATGGAAAAATCTGAAGCATTAAAATCAAAGATTAAATCAGCCTTATTTTATCCCGGAGCTGTTATCGCTGCTGCAATAATCGTTGTATCAATACTAATGATATTTGTAATTCCGCAATTTTCATCCATGTTCGAGAACTTTGGTGCTGGATTACCGGCGTTAACACAGTTTTTGGTCGATACATCAGATATGTTTGTTAATTATTGGTACATTATCTTTGGCGTCATAGGGGGTACCGTCTTCGGTTTAAAAGAATTAAAACAAAGGTCCATTGCTGCTCAACATTTTTTAGATCGTGCCATTTTGAAAGTTCCAGTTATTGGCGACGTTATGGAAAAAGCAGCAATAGCACGTTTTGCCAGAACATTAGAGACTATGTTTGCTGCTGGCACGCCCTTGGTCGAAGCTATGGTTTCAGTGGCTGGCGCTTGTGGAAATATTGTATATTATGATGCTACGTTGAAAATGAAAGATGAAGTTTCAACAGGAACACAACTTCAAGCATCTATGAGAGACAGCGGTTTATTTCCAAACATGGTTGTACAAATGGTTGCTATCGGTGAAGAATCTGGTGCCATTGATACCATGCTAGGTAAAGTAGCCGATTGGTACGAACAAGAAGTTGATGATGCTGTTGAATCCTTGACCAGCCTACTTGAACCAGCAATTATGGCATTTCTAGGTGTCGTTATCGGTGGCATAGTAATTGGCATGTACCTGCCAATCTTCAAAATGGGTTCCGTCGTCTAACAACGACAACTCTAAAAAAAAAGATTATGTTTTTTAATCTGCTAATTAATATTTAATGGAATATCAACTTACCGAGACTATTCGTGTCAGATATTATTGAATTGTTTATAGCTTCCCAGAGTTTTTTTCTTGTCTCTGTTTTCGTCTTAGGACTATTGGTTGGTAGTTTTTTGAATGTTGTAATACTAAGATTGCCTGTAATGATGGAAAGGGATTGGAAGGAACAATGTTGCGAATTGCTTGAGCTAGATAATTCTAATCTTGAAAAAAATAAATCAAAGATTAATCTATTCATCCCACGTTCCCACTGCCAAAAATGTAAGCACCAAATTTCGGCATTTGAAAATATTCCCGTTATTAGTTACCTCTTCCTGAAAGGGAAATGCCGTAATTGTAAAACCAATATTTCTGTTCGCTACCCTTTGGTTGAAATTGTGAGTGGGGTTTCTGCAGCCATTGTTGCATACTATTTTGGAGTTTCAACTCAGTCATTATTTGGTGTAATTTTAACCTGGTCACTCATAGTTTTAAGCATGATAGATTTTGATACTCAATACTTACCTGATGATATTATCTTACCGCTACTTTGGCTTGGCATAATAGTAAATATTTTTGAAGAATTTATAGATCTTGAGTCAAGCGTTCTTGGTGCCATAATGGGTTATGGTACGTTTTGGTCTGTCAATATTATATACAAATTGGCTACCGGTAAGGAAGGTATGGGCCATGGTGATTTCAAATTATTGGCCGTATTAGGGGCATGGCTTGGTTGGAAATTACTTCCCTTAATAATAATTTTATCGTCTTGTGTTGGGGCTGTCATCGGTATTTCATTGATAGTTTTTAAATCATATAACAGAAATATGAATATACCATTCGGTCCATATCTTGCCACCGCTGGTTGGGTTTCCATGTTGTGGGGTACATATATAATGTCAGCTTACTTTAATGCTGTAATTTGAGATGAAAAAAATATTGAGTGTTGCATTAACTGGTGGCATTGGTGCTGGTAAATCGACCATCACATCAAAATTTCATGCGCTTGGCACACCAATTATCGATTCTGATATTATCTCAAGGTCAATAGTGGCGCCTGGGAAACCTTGTTTAGATGCTATTATTAGTGAATTTGGTAAAAAAATATTAGATTTGAGAGGAGAGATTCATCGTCAAAAATTAAGAAATATCATTTTCAATGACTCAGAGGCTAAAAAAAGGTTAGAGAGTATAGTTCATCCTGTTATTTATAAAGAGATAGCGGATGAGATCTCTAATATAAATTATCCGTATTGTTTGATTGTTGTTCCTTTGCTCATTGAAACACGAGCAACAGAGAGATTTGATCGTATTCTATTAATTGATGTCACAGAAAAAACACAACTCATACGGGCTGCGAAGAGAGACAAAGCATCCATAAAACATATATTAGAAACTATTAAAAATCAGACTAGCAGAAAGCAGCGTTTACATTATGCTGACGATATTATCGACAACAACACTGAAATTGAAAAACTTGATTATATAGTAGAAATGTTGCATAAGAAGTATCTAAGATTGTCTGAATTAAGTAAATACTAATGAGATTATGATTATGCAAAACAAAATAGCATATGAACAACCTCTTAATGAAAGAATGAGAAACTTTCTTCGATTAGAACACCTATTCAATCTCATCAATTCTAGATCTCAAGAAGCATCTGAGTGGGATTGTAGAACTATCCTTGAGTCACTTCTCGAAATCAATGGTTTATTAAACAGATCTGATTTGAAAACTGAATTAATAAAAGAAATGAAACGACATATTTCAATATTAATATCATTGAAGAATAATCCTGGTGTAAATGAAAATAGATTAAACTCTATCTATAATAATATGACTGGTCTATTAACAGAACTATGTGACAATGATTATCATCCAGGAATTCTATTAAATGATGATGAATTAATAACTAGCATAAAACAGCGAACAAGCATCCCGGGAGGAACATGTGCTTTTGACTTACCCAGATTTCATTACTGGCTTAATCAGTCCAGTTCTAACCGAAGGAAAGACTTAATCAAATGGATGACTGACTTAGAGCCGATAAAAAATTCGACCTCTATAGCCCTTGATATGGTTAGAAATAGCAGTCACCCGGTTAGTGAAAAGGCGAAAACTGGCTTTTACCAAAGACCTCTAGATTTATCATTACCCTGCCAACTGATTAGAGTATTTTTACCTACTGCTAGCCGTTATTATCCTGAGATTAGTGGTGGTAAACACCGTTTTACAATACGCTTCATGGAGGAATCAACAACCGATTTAAGACCTGTTCAATCTAAAAATGATATCAACTTTGAACTACACTGCTGTATTTTATGAATAATATAATATCCTGTCCTATCTGTGGGTATGCAACTACAGTAGATGATTCTAATTTGTTTCGCCCATTTTGTTCTGATCGTTGTCGATTAATAGACTTAGGTAAATGGGTCGATGAAAAATATAATATCACCAATTTTTCTAAGATGGATGAAGAAAAAAATTATTCTGACCTACACTAAACTACACAAAAATTTATATTTTTTCCTAATGCGTCTGTGTTCCAAACAGCTCCAAGCATAGCGATGCCATAGGCACCATAAACGTTTGCAATTTTAAGATCAGACGGTTTCATTCCACCCAGAGCATATATTGGAAAATTAATTTCACTTATGATATCACTAAACTTATCCCAACCCATGGCAATAGCTTCAGGGTGGCTAGCTGTAAATTGTACTGGTGACAAAAAAGCATAGTTAACATTAATTTCGGCGGCTTTAATCAGTTGTTCTTCATTGTGGCAAGAAGCCCCTAATATATATTCTTGACTTATGGGTCTATTACTATGTTTCATCAACTCATTTGTATTAAGGTGTATGCCATCAATTGAATATTGTTTTATATCTGTAGCAACGCTATTTAAGATTAATTTTGCATCATATCTATCAGCTAAAACACTTAATCTTTTTACAATTTTTTGTTTTGATTTATCTGTCTCTGTCTTTAATCTTAGTTGAAAATTTTTTAATCCCGCAACAAAAAGTTTTTCCACTATAGAATATAATTGCAAATAGTCCTCATATGACTCTTTACTGATAACATACAATGGGGCTAATGATATTGATTGAATAATATATTTATTTGCGTCTGGGAATTTATAATTATTAAGTTCATTTATACTTACCCAACAGAACTCCTGCTTTTCTTTACTCTTGGGTAAACCAGACCAGTCAGTTACTTTAAAAACGTCTAGTAGAACTTTTTTATCTTTATAATTATGATTGATTGATGTGTATTTAACTGCCTTTTTTATAATGACTCCTAATTCTTCAAATAACTCACGTTTTAGGGCAGTAATTACATCCTCATTATATTCAACTTTACCACCGGGAAATTCCCAATAACCTGCTAAATATTGATTATTTGAACGTTTTGAAATCAGAATTTTATCTTTTGTCACATTATATATAACTCCAATTGCAACATGCGTTCTTTGATTCATTTTTTTAATTATTAATATAAAAGTTAAACCTTATGTTCGATACCCTGCATTAATTGTAATGTACTCATGAGACAGATCGGTAGTCCATACTTCTTCATGACAACCACCTCGGTTAAGATTTACCAATAATTTTATTTCATCTTGAAGCATAATTTTTTTTGCTTTCTTCTCTGTATAGCTGGATGAACGCTGCCCATTTTCGATAATGCAAAGGCTTTCAATGTGTACTTCAACGCTATTTATATCTAGATCATCAATCCCTGAATTTCCAATTGCTGATAATATCCGACCCCAATTTGCATCTGATGCTGTAAATGCTGTCTTAACTAAAGGTGACTCTGCTATCTTAAAAGCAACATCAGTACACTCAGTTTCTTTCTTGCCCCCAACGACTTTTATATTTATGAATTTCGTCGCACCTTCACCATCTCTAATAATAGCTTGAGATAACTCGCAAAATATATCCATTATAGATTTCTTTAATAACTCGTACTCTTTAGTTTTAGAATTATCAATACATTTGTTACTCGCTTTGCATGTTGCAATCAAGACACATGAATCATTTGTAGATGTCTCACCATCAACAGTAATGCGATTAAAACTTTTTTTAACAGCATCTAGTAATATTTTCTCAAGAATTACTTTTTCTATATTTGCATCCGTTGCTATAAAAGCCAACATTGTTGCCATATCTGGCCGTATCATTCCAGAACCTTTTACAATACCTGTGATACTAATGGTAGATTCACCTAATACAATTTCTTTGGATATTGACTTTGGTATAGTATCTGTAGTCATGATCGCTTTAGCTGCTTCAATCCAATTGCCAGGAGATAATCCCTCTACTAAACTCGGCAAGGCATTATTTATTTTCTCTATAGGTAACTTTTCACCGATGACACCTGTTGAAAAAGGTAGAACCTCAGTTGATTTGCATCCAACTAAATCTGCTACTTTCTCACAAATATACTTTGTATCCAGCAAGCCTTGATAACCAGTTCCAGCATTTGCATTGCCCGCATTTATTAAGCAATACTGTGGATTAAAATTAGACATGCGTTTTTTTGCTATTTTTACAGGGGCTGCACAAAAAAGGTTTTTTGTGAATACTCCAACAACATTACTGCCTTTAGATAGTTCTATTAAAGTTAGATCTTTACGCTTTTTTTGATATAAGTTTGCACAAACTGTCGATAGCCGAACCCCATTTATTTTTAAAATAGATGAAGGAAATTTTAATCTAACAGGCATTATATTCTGTCTACATATGAGCAGTATGAATTAATAAAGCTCCTATTATTACGACAGTTTTCCACAGCACTGTTTATACTTTTTACCTGAATTACAGGGACAAGGTTCGTTACGTCCAACTTTAGGTGTCTTCCTGACAAAAGGTTTATCGACAGGTCTCTCATTTATTTGCGCATCGCCATTTAAACTATTAATTACTGCAGGGTGATTAAAACTCATGTCCTGTTTTTTTTCTTTTTTCTCTGCTGCTTCTATATCTTCTTCAGCTCTAACATTAACTTTATAAATAAAAACTACAACATCATGTTTGATATTTTCAAGCATTTGTAGAAATAAATCAAAAGCTTCACGCTTATACTCTTGCTTTGGATTTTTCGCGGCAAAGCTTCTAAGGTGGATACCCTGTCTAAGGTGGTCCATATTCACAAGGTGCTCTTTCCAATGCCTGTCTAATACATCGAGCATAATCTGTTTTTCTATTCGCCTCATTAAATCAGGCGTTATAACTTTCTCTTTTTCTTCAACTACTTTTTCTAAAAATGCATGAAGTTTTTTTCGTAATGTTTCTTCATATAAAGATTTATCTTCGTCTAACCATGATTTAATATTTACTGACACATCAAATTCATTTTGTAATGCATCCATTAACCCACGCACATCCCAGATTTCATCCATACTGCCATGAGGTATATATTCTTCAATAATATTTGAAATAACTTCGTGTCGCATGTCACTTATTTCTTGAGTGACTGTTTCACCTTCAAGTAAATCATTTCGCTGTTGATAAATAACTTTTCTTTGATCATTTGCTACATCATCAAAATCTAGCAAGTGCTTACGAATATCAAAGTTATGAGCTTCAACCTTACGTTGTGCATTTTCAATAGCCCGTGATACTAAATTAGATTCTATAGCTTCACCTTCCTCCATACCCAACTTCTGCATAATTGCAGACACTCGCTCTGAAGCAAATATTCTCATTAAATTATCTTCAAGTGACAAATAAAAACGACTAGAACCTGCGTCACCTTGCCGTCCTGAACGCCCCCTAAGTTGGTTATCAATACGACGTGACTCATGTCTCTCAGTACCAATTATATGTAGCCCCCCACTATCAAGAACCTGTTTATGCCTGCTATCCCATTTATCTGTAAGTTGGTTGATTTTGTGTTCATCTGAATTGATTGATTTTTTGATTTCAACTTCAAGATTACCACCGAGCATAATATCTGTACCACGTCCCGCCATATTAGTAGCGATTGTAACAATACCTGGACTACCCGCTTGAGCAATAATTTCTGCTTCTTTTTGGTGAAATTTCGCATTTAATACTTGATGCATGATTTTTTCATTATCAAGTAATTTCGAAAGATATTCTGAAACCTCAATGGAGGCTGTACCAACCAATACCGGCTGACCTCGTGATTGGCATACTTTTATATCTTCAATAATAGCTATATATTTTTCTTTAGCCGTTAAAAATATAACATCACTTTGATCATCTCTAACCATAGGCATGTGTGTTGGTATAATAATAACTTCAAGCCCATATATTGTTTGAAATTCATAAGCTTCGGTATCAGCAGTGCCTGTCATACCTGATAATTTTGAATATAAACGAAAGTAATTTTGGTACGTAATAGATGCTAATGTCTGATTTTCATTTTGAATTGTCACACCTTCTTTTGCTTCTATTGCTTGATGCAAGCCTTCAGACCAGCGTCTACCTTGCATAGTACGCCCAGTAAATTCATCTACAATAACAACTTCATCATTTTTGACTATATAATCAACATCAACCTGAAACAGATGATGCGCTCTCAAAGCTGCATTTAAATGATGAAGAGTGCCAATGTTAACAGGGTCATATAAACCCTGTCCTTCGGCAATAACTCCTTCCTGTGTTAGCAAAAGTTCAATATGATCGTGTCCATCTTCAGTTAGATAAGCTTGTTTAGATTTTTCATCTAAAGTAAAATCACCAGGACCATGTTCAAATTCCTGAACAATTAAATTAGGGACTATCTTATTTATAGTGATATATAAATCCGATTTATCATCTACTGTCCCAGATATGATTAACGGGGTTCTAGCTTCATCAATAAGTATCGAATCGACCTCATCTACAACAGCAAAATTTAAATCTCTTTGGACACGACCTTCTTTACTAAAAGCCATATTGTCGCGAAGGTAATCAAAACCAAATTCATTATTCGTTCCGTAAGTAATGTCGCATGAATATGCAGCTTTTCTCTCTTCCATAGACATTCCAGAAACGATCACACCAGTACTCAATCCAAGAAAACCATAAATCTTTCCCATCCACTCAGCATCACGTTTAGCTAGATAATCATTTACCGTAATCACATGAACACCTAGGCCAGACAATGCATTTAGACTAGCTGCTAATGTGGCCACTAAGGTTTTACCTTCTCCTGTACGCATCTCTGCTATATTCCCGTTATGCAGTACCATGCCACCGACCATCTGGACATCAAAATGACGCATATCTAGAACACGCCTACCGACCTCTCTTACCAGAGCAAATACCTCAGGCAAAATATCGTCTAGACTTTCATTTTGATTGATTCTTTCTTTTAATTCATTGGTCTTTTGTGGAAAATCTTCATCACTCAATAGTCTCAGATCGTCTTCAAGGAGATTGATCTTACTTAACTTCTTGTTAAGTAATTTAATTACCCGGTCATTTCGTGTGCCGAATATTTTTTTTACAAAATTTATAATCATCGTATTTATTCTTAATTTAAAACTGCGTGATGTATCACGAATTTCAGAAAAGATTATTTATAATCAGATGTTAATCGTGTTTTAGAAGTAGTCTTAATTAAGTGAATTATACTTTTGGGGATTTACTGCTCTTCCGTTATGGATCACTTCAAAATGAACATGTGTCCCGGTAGACCTTCCCGTGGAACCCATAAGACCAATCACCTGTCCTTTATCAACCTTTTGCCCGACAAAAACAACATTTTTCTTATTATGAGCATAACGTGTGTGATAACCATTTCCATGACTTATTTCTACCATATTACCATAACCATAACGAACGCCTGACCACGTTATAATTCCAGACGCAACCGCTAGTATTGAAGAACCGTCCTTGCCTGCGTAATCAACTCCATCATGAAATTCGATCTTACCAGTAATAGGATCTGTTCTCTTTCCGAACAATGAGGATACCCAGCCATTCTTTGTTGGTCTTCCAGCTGGAATTGTTTGGCTCTGTAATGTTCTATCAATTAACATTGATTCCATCGCGGCTAATTTTTCCGAACGGTCCTGGACTTTAGCATCTAAAGTTTCCAACGCACTGAGAAAATCACTGACCTTCATAGAACTACGAGCATTAATGGGTTTAGGCCCACCTAACCCAGGGACAGATTCAACATCAAAATCTATCTCACTGATATCTGCCATACTTGCTAAACGTGAACCAAGAGCATCCAGACGCATAACGTGAGCTTGTAATTTACTTAATCTAGTCGCGAGAGCATCAAGATTTTTTGATGCATCATTTTGTATTTCACTTAGTGTGTTTTGTTGGATTAATAGCTCTTGACTCCAGAAAGGTGCTACTTGAGTGTACATTTTTTTTATCGAATCACGCGTCAAGTCCTGTGAATATTGACTTCCAGCATAAAAGAGAAAAAAACTGCAGAATAAACTTAACACGAGATAAACAGCCAAAGATGTTGTACCTAGTGTAACGGACAGGATCTTTTTCCTTGTTGCTGATATTAAAAATAATTGCATATATTTGTTTCAAATTTAAATCTATAATTCATTGTACTTATGAGCAATAAAAACAAAACTCAGCCAATCTGTAATTTATTAAATGATATTCGCCATCCACTTGCTTCTTTATACAAAAAAGCTAACTCTATCCAAGAAATTGATTGTAGTTTAAAAAAACTACTTGACCCTTCCTTAAAAGATAAATTTGAACTAGCTAATATAAACGCTGATATTGCAGTTTTACTAGTTAGCTCCTCGGCTTGGGCAACTCGGCTTCGTTATAGTACTCCGGTTATCCTTGATACTTTTAATAATCAACTAAACTTAACTTCTATTAAAACGATACGGATTAAGATTAAGAAATTAGAATCTGAAAATTTCACTTTAATCAAAAAACCTATTTATTTATCGAATAAATCAGCCCAATTCCTAAGTAATGTAGCCAATAGTTTTGACGACCCTGAACTCCGAAAGTGTTTTTTAAATATCTCTAAAAATCATCTTAAATAAAATTAATTTGCAGGTATTGGCTGCATGAAAGAAATTGGTGCTCTATGTTCATCTTCAAAAGTTACTAACTCCCAGCAATCTTTATTAACCAGCAATTCGCGTAGTAACGCATTATTTAGCGCATGCCCTGATTTAAAGCCATTAAAAGATCCGATCAGACTATGCCCTAACAAGTATAAATCACCAATGGCATCTAGTATTTTATGTTTTACGCATTCATCTTCATACCTTAGACCATCTTCATTAACGACTCTATAATCATCAACAAGAACTGCGTTATCTAAATTGCCACCTAACGCCAAATTATTTTCGCGTAAGAATTCAACATCACGCATAAAACCAAAGGTTCTAGCACGGCTTACTTCCTTTACAAAAGAAGTAGTAGAAAAGTCTATTTCTGCCTGACAATTTTTATCGTTGAAAGCTGGATGATTAAACTCTATCGTAAAGCCTACCTTAAAACCATCAAATGGTTCAAACATAGCCCATTTTCCCTCCTGTTCAACACGGACCTTCTTTTTTATTTTCAAGAATTTTTTTGCCGTATTCTGTTCTTCGATACCAGCAGACTGAATTAGAAACACAAAGGGTCCAGCACTACCATCCATTATAGGAACTTCATCGGCGCTGAGATCAATATACGCATTATCAATTCCAAATCCTGCCAAGGCAGAAAGCAGATGTTCAACCGTTGAAATTCTCACATTATTCTTTACTAATGTGGTTGAAAGGCTGGTATCTCCAACATATTCTGGATTTGCAGGAATTTCAATCGGCGGGTCGAAATCAATACGACGAAAATTGATACCTGCGTTTGCAGGTGCGGGTCTTAAAGTTAAAAATACTTTTTTACCCGTGTGTAGACCTACCCCGGTAGCACGAATTACGTTTTTTAATGTCCTTTGTTTTATCATTTAACTATTTCAGATTCACTTACTAATTGTAGCTATTACTCATTATATCTCTGTTTTATATGTGAATTTTAGTTCGAATAAAGAAATTTTACCCAGAACTTCACAGTTTTAATGCTTATCATACCACGTACATACGAATTTTAGTCTGCTTGCCTCCTCAAAAATGCAGGAATATCAAGATACTCTGTATCAGCCGACACTGCCTCCTCTACTGCTTCTGCTGATCCTTCTGATCCTTCTGCTCCTGGCGATTGGTTTCGCATAACTGTTGGACGTTCAAAATCCTTATAATCAAGACCTAATGCGTTTTCTTGAACCAATTTTATACGAGTTGCATCTTCCTTGATTACATTTCCGAGTCCAGTAGCTACTATTGTAACTCGAATATCACCCGACATTTCAGGATCAATAACAGTACCAACTACAACTGTTGCATTTTCAGAAGCAAACTCCTTGACCGTTCTACCCACCTCATCAAACTCACCAATAGATAAGTCCATACCAGCAGTGATATTTACCAAGATACCTCTCGCACCTGACAAATTTACATCTTCCAACAATGGACTAGATATCGCCGCTTCTGCTGCAACTTTTGCTCGTTCTTCTCCTTGTGCTTTTCCAGACCCCATCATAGCCATACCCATTTCAGACATTACTGTTCTAACATCTGCGAAATCCACATTAATCAAACCAGGGCATGTTATCAATTGAGCAATGCCTTGCACAGCACCAAGCAAGACATCGTTTGCTGCACTGAAGGCGTTTAGCAAACTAACATCTCGACCAAGGACACTCAATAATTTTTCATTCGGTATAGTGATTAATGAGTCAACAAACTGACTTAGTTCAATAATACCTTCATCTGCAATCGCAGCTCGTTTTTTACCTTCAAATGAAAACGGTCGTGTCACAACTGCTACAGTTAAAATACCCATTTCTTTTGCAACCTGAGCAACTATTGGTGCTGCACCAGTACCGGTACCTCCGCCCATACCAGCTGTGATAAAGATCATATCTGAGCCTTCGAGAACATCCATTAAGCGGTCACGATCTTCTAATGCTGCTTGCCTTCCGACTTCTGGATCTGCACCTGCCCCTAACCCTTTAGTCATATTTGTACCCAGTTGCAGAACAGTTTTTGCATTTGAATTCCTAAGTGCTTGTGAATCAGTATTAGCACAAATAAATTCTACGCCTTCAATGTTAGCACCAAGCATATGCTGTAAAGCATTACCACCACCACCACCGACACCTATAACTTTTATAACAGCCGCCTGATTAGTTGCATCTACTAATTCAAACATAATGTAACCTCCTACATTGTATTTAGTTATTAATTAAAAATTACCTTGAAACCAACTCTTCATTCTCTCAAAAACACCTTTAACACCATTATTAATATCAATTTGTCTATTACTGTCTTGACTCTGCCCTTTACCAAAAATTAGTAAGCCAACACCTGTTGCATAAATTGGACTCTTAACAACATCTGATAGACCCGAGACATACTGTGGAATACCAATACGAACTGGCATATGAAATATTTCTTCTGCTAATTCAATAACCCCTTCCATTTTTGAACTGCCTCCAGTCAAAACAATTCCAGCTGCGATCAATCCTTCATAACCGCTTCGTCTTAATTCAGCCTGAACTAATGTAAATAATTCTTCATATCGTGGTTGCACAACCTCTGATAGTGTTTGTCTCGCGAGTCGACGAGAGGGACGATCACCGACACTAGGCACCTCAATACTCTCATCATGATTAGCTAACTTTGTTAGTGCACAAGCATATTGAACTTTTATATCTTCGGCATGTTGTGTAGGCGTACGTAATGCAACAGCAATATCATTGGTAACTTGATCACCAGCTATAGGAATAACAGCAGTATGATGGATTGCACCATCAGTAAAAACAGCTATATCAGTCGTGCCACCTCCGATATCAATCATGCAGATACCAAGATCTTTTTCATCTTCGGTCAAGACTGAATAACTTGAAGCTAGTTGTTCCAAAATAATATCATCGACATCTAAACCACATCGACGTACACATTTCACAATATTCTGTGCAGCACTAACAGCACCCGTGACCATATGAACTTTAGCCTCAAGTCGAACTCCAGACATTCCAATAGGTTCTTTAACACCTTCCTGATTATCGATTAAAAATTCCTGCGGTAATATATGCAAGATCTTTTGATCGGCAGGTATCGCCACCGCCTTTGCTGCATCAATAACCCGATCGACGTCGCTATAAGTAACTTCATTATCTCGGATAGCAACAATCCCATGTGAATTCAAGCTACGTATATGACTTCCAGCAATCCCAGTATAAACAGAATGAATTTCACAACCTGCCATTAACTCAGCCTCTTCTATCGCTCTTTGTATTGAATGAACTGTTGATTCAATATTGACAACCACACCTTTTTTAAGACCGCGCGATTGGTTTGATCCAATTCCTATTATTTCAATCTCATCATCTATTGATATTTCACCAACGATTGCAACTACTTTGGATGTGCCTATATCTAGTCCAACAATTAGATTTTTATCTACTTTTTTTACCATATCTAGTTCGCCTAATATTATCTTATGTAATGATTGATATTATTTTTCCATCGAATTGAAAAACCGTTTGTATATCGCATATCTATTGTTTCTATTTTTGCTACGGGCACTGACAATGTCGTTGTGAATAAAGCAGATATTCTATTAAATCGTTCTTCAAAATCACTTCGTCCTAAAGTAACCTTTATACCGTTAGCAAGTTCGAACGACCATGCTCGTCTATCATCCAAAAAAAGCGATGTAATATTAAATCCAGCAGCCTTAATTTTTTTTTGCATATAATTGTATTTATTTAGTAGGCTCTGTTCTGAGCCCGCGGGCCCTGATAACATTGGGAGCCATTTAGGAATAGTTTCAAACTCAGGAGAAAAATATTCGCCTGCCATATTTAACAAGCCTGAATTGGCCCATCGAACCACAGGAATTTGTTCCATTACAGTGACACGTAATAAATCAGGCCATATACGCTTTACAATAACTTCACTAACCCAAGGCTCATCTAATAAAGCAAAACGAACTGCGTCTACATCAAGGTTGAAAAAACCACCCCTCACTTTATCAATAACAAGTAGCTTTAAATCTACTGGAGATAAACGTGTAAAGTCTCCCTCAATCCTTACCTGTTTGATTGGCAAAATACCTGGATTTAATAAAATCATCACACCGACCATGATCACCAACATAAATATTAAAAAAAAGATACTACTAAGTAATCTTGAACTAAGAGAATGAATCTCGTTTGAAGTCTCGCGATGTAATTTATTTGAATTATCAATCATGTCTATAGACATATTTTATAGCTCCGCCTTAACGGGCATGACTAAACTCGTAGCTAATATTTGAACTACTAATTGTTCAAAGGATAAGCCTGCTTGTTTAGCTCCCATAGGAACTAGACTATGATTCGTCATACCTGGGACAGTATTAACTTCAATTAGCCAAGCTTGATTCTCATCATCGACTATCATGTCAACACGCGCCCATCCGCTAACATCCAGGTATTTACAAGCTTTTAGAGATAAATCACCCAGATTTTTTTCAATCATTTTATCAAGACCACATGGACAGATATATTTTGTATCCTTATCTTGATATTTCGCTTTGTAATCATAAAAGTCGCGTGATGTTTCAAGCTTTATAACCGGCAAAACAATATTATTTAATATTGGAACTGTATATTCATCACCTTCAATCCAGCTTTCTGCCATTACTCTTTCGTCAAACTGTTTTGCATGCTCCCATGCAAGCGACAAATTTTTAACATTAGTTACTTTGCTTGCACCTAAACTAGAACCTTCTCTGACTGGCTTTACCATGATTGGTAAACTAAGTTTTTCAACTATTTCATCCCATTCACTTGTTGCAGATAATTCAATAGATGGAGGTGTTGATAGCCCTAAACTTCTCCAGATTAATTTGCTTCTTATTTTATCCATTGCTAATGCAGACCCAAGTACACCACTTCCCGTATAAGGCAAACCAATCGTTTCTAGAGCTCCTTGAATTGTTCCATCCTCTCCACCGCGTCCATGCAGTGCAATAAATACGCGCTCAAAATCATCGTCAATTAATCGAGATAATAGGCTTCCATCAAAATCAATCTCATGCGCATCTACATCTACATTGCATAGAGCCGTAGTTATAGCTTTTCCACTATCCAGAGAAATAATTCGTTCAGCAGATTCTCCTCCCATCAAAACAGCAACCTTACCAAAATTTTGTAGTTCATCATCAGAAAAAAACATTATCGCTCTCTCCAAGAAGCACCAACAATTCTTACTTCAGGAATTAACTTGATAGCATGTTCTTCATATACTGTTTCATATACTAATTCGATTAATCGCTCTATATCTGCAGAAGTTGCATCACCCATGTTAATTATAAAATTAGCATGCTTTTCTGATACATATGCACCTCCAATGTGTTTTCCCTTAAGCCCACAAATTTCTATTAATTTTGCTGCGTGCTTCTCTGATGGATTCCTAAAAACAGAACCGCAACTCAATTGTCCTAAAGGTTGCGCTAATGCACGTTCGTTTAACATCATTTTTATATCTTTCTCTACCGCACTTTTAGTCGAAATCTCTAATTCAATTTTACAAGAAGTAAACCATTCATTTTTAGGAATTGGCACACTACGGTAAGCAACATTAAAATTTTCTTTGGCATATACTTTATGTTCTCCACCTCGATTTATTGTTTCTACCTGATTTAGATTTTTCCAAATGTCTCCACCATAAGCTCCAGCATTCATAGCTAAAGCACCACCGATTGACCCAGGAATTCCCGCTAAAAACTCAATGCCGCTGAGGCCATTTTTTGCCGCAAAACGCGCTGCTTTAACACAAGGCACACCCGCGCCAATAGAAACTTCATTTGCATTCAAGAGTTCAAGATTATTAAGCACACCTACTACAGAAATAACTACTCCAGATATACCACCATCACGGACTAACAAGTTACTACCAAAACCCACCCAGATTATAGGCATTTCGATTGGTACTGCAGAAATAAAAACCGATAGATCATCTATATCAGCAGGTGAATAGAAATAATCAACAGCACCGCCAGTTTTCCAAGACGTATGACGTGACATTAACTCTTGCTCACGCAATTTTCCTCTTAACCTTGATGTGTCGATAGTTTTTTGCATTTTACTATTTAATCCTAACTACTAACGGTGATTTTATTTTTTATATACAACAAAGTTATTTCCTCTAATAGAATCACTCTGAACAATCATAGTGAAGTCGTTTTGAAATTGATCCAATATCTCCTGCACCTAATGTTAAGATCAGATCATTTTCTTTTATAATGCTTGCCAGCTGTTCTAGAATCTTGTCTTTATCTTGTACAAAAACAGGTTCTACTTGGCCTCTCAACCTTATAGCACGACATAATGACCGACTATCTGCTCCAGTAATTGGTTCTTCACCAGCAGCATAAACATCCAGTATCAAGAGAATTTCTGCTTGTGAAAGCACCTGGCTAAAATCTTCAAATAAATCACGCATGCGTGTATAGCGATGCGGTTGATAAACAACTACTAGACGCTGATTAGACCAACCAGACCTAATAGCTGCGAAGGTAGCTTTGATTTCTGTGGGGTGATGAGCATAGTCATCAATCAATATTGCATTGAAATTATTGATTTTTATTTTCCCATACACATGACAACGACGAGATATACCCTGAAAATGGCGCAGCGCATTAATAATATTTTTATCACTAACACCTAATTCATGAGCAACTGCAATTGATGCCAACGCATTTAACAAATTATGTTTTCCTGGTAAATTAAGTTCTACCTCTAGCCAGTCTTTTTTATCTTTACGTGACACATTGAACCAAGTCTTAGTTTTCTCTTGATATAATAATTCAGCCCTGTAATCAGCTTCAATATCAACTCCATAGGTCACAACAGGTTTGGTAACTTCAGACAATATTTTTTTCACACCCTCATCGTCAATACACAACACAGCTAACCCGTAAAAAGGGATTTGATGTAGAAATTCAACAAAATTATTTCGCAGATTTACAAAATCACCAGCATAAGTATCTAGATGGTCAGCATCAATATTTGTGATTACTGCAATTATTGGATAAAGATGCAAAAAAGAGGCATCGCTTTCGTCTGCTTCAGCAACAATATACTTACCACTACCAAGACGTGCATGAGAACCCGAGCTATTCAATAATCCACCAATAATATAGGTAGGATCAAGACCTCCTTCTGCTAGCACACTCGCAACCAAACTAGTAGTGGTTGTTTTTCCATGTGTTCCGGCAATCGCAATTCCTGGACTAAACCGCATAAGCTCTGCCAACATTTCTGCACGACCTACTATCGGAATTCTATTTTTACGTGCTTCACAAATTTCTTCATTATTTTCATCAATAACACTTGTTATAACAACGACATCCGTTTCTTTAATATTTTTCGCTGAATGTCCTATTGATATTTGTATTCCCAATGATTTTAGTCTTTTGGTAATAGTACTTTCTTTAATATCAGAACCACTAATTTCATAACCAATATTTTTAAGCACCTCAGCTATACCACCCATACCAGCACCACCAATACCTATAAAGTGAATATGTTTCACTCTACCCATTGCATGTGATTGCATATTAGACATGTGTTGTTTCCATACATATATTTGCGACAAGCTTAGTTGCTTTTGGCTTAGCTAGTGAGCGTGCTTTTATGGCCATCTCCAATAAGCATTCAGGAGCATTTATAAGTTGTAATAAGACCTCTTTCAATTTATCAACTGTGAATTGTGATTCTTGAATCAAAATTGCAGCACCTTCTGTTGTCAGGTAATTTCCATTCGCAGTCTGATGATCATCAACCGCAGATGGGAACGGGATGAGTATTGAAGCAACACCAGAGGCAGCTAATTCAGCGATAGTTAATGCACCTGCACGGCACACAACAACATCAGCCCAAGCATAAGCTTCAGCCATATCATCAATAAAAGAGGTCACTTCGGAGTTAATTTTGCTATTATCATAAGCAGTCCTCATTACTTCATAATGCTTTTCTCCACATTGATGTTTTACTTCAACTTCGAAATCAGCAGCCAAAGCTATTAATGATTTGGGAATCACATCATTTAATACTTTTGCACCTAGGCTACCACCAAGCGCCAAAACTTTGATTAATCTAGCATCATTATTTATATGACGTTCTTTAGGTTTTGATAAATTTATAATATCGCTACGTACAGGGTTGCCTGTAATAGTTACTTTATCAGTCTCTTTAAATACTCCCGGGAAGGCAGTCATCACAGAAACAGCGAGAGGCGCTAACAATTTATTTGTTAATCCAGCGATAGCATTTTGTTCATGAATCAACAATGGGACACGCATTAACCATGCAGCAATTCCACCCGGGCCACTTGCAAAACCACCCATACCTAAGACAGCTACAGGTCTTATTTTTATAATTATCAAGAGTGCTTGAATCAAAGCGAGTAACAACATGATCGGTGCAATCAATAAACGGACTAAACCTTTACCTCTTACAGCAACAACATTAATTTTCAGTAATGGATAACCATGATCAGGAATCACATTCGTTTCTAGTCCTTTATCTGTACCCAACCAGAATAGATTAAACCCATTTTCTTTAAGATAATCAGCGACAGCCAACGCAGGATAAATATGGCCTCCCGTTCCACCTGCCATGATAAGAATATTCTTATCCCGCATAGGCTGGCTCCACATTAGTTATGATGTGACGAGTATCTTGACGATTTTCATATTCAACACGTAAGAGAATACCTAGCAGCATACAGAATACGATCAAACTATTACCGCCATAACTCATCAGTGGAAGAGTCAAACCCTTAGTGGGTAAGACACCCATATTTACACCAATGTTAATATAAGCCTGAATACCAATGATTAATCCAATACCATATGCGAAATAAGCAGCAAAATATTTCTCAACACGTTCAGCTATATGCCCGATAACAAAAGCGCGCCAAACAATAAATGAATATAAAAGGATCATCGTTATACTACCTAACAACCCAAGTTCTTCTGCCAAGACAGAAAAAATAAAATCAGTATGCGCTTCTGGCAAATAAAAAAGTTTTTGTACACTACTACCAAGTCCTACTCCAAACCAATCGCCTTGACCAAACGCAATCAAGGCTTGTGTTAACTGAAAGCCACTATCATAAGGATCTTTCCAAGGGTCAACGAAACTCATCAATCGTTGCAAACGATAAGGAGACAAGACTGCTACAGTGCTCAGGAAGGCAACTGCAACTGAAACCCATGCACTAAAACGTATAAGAGAAACGCCCCCCATAAACAACATACCTAGTGCAGTTCCAAACAAGACTACGGTTGCTCCGAAATCAGGTTCAAGTAATAGTAAGATTGAGATAAGAGTCAGTACAATAATCGGGCTAATAAACCCAGTAAAATTGGTTCGTACCGTCTCACGATGACGAACCATATATCCAGCAAGGTAAGCAATAAAAAATAGTTTAACTGGCTCAGATGCTTGTAAAGAGAATGGCCCCAGTTGAATCCAACGCATACTGCCATTAACTTCCTTTCCAATGCCTGGAATCAGAATCAATATCAACAAAAATATTCCCATCATTAATAAAGAAACACTCACTGCCTCCCAAAAATGGATTGGGATTTTTAAAATTATCGAAGCAAAAAATAAACCAATAAGTGCTGCTACACTCTGTCGCCATAAATAAAATAATGGGTCATCAAATTCCTTGGCTGATATAGAGATAGAGGCAGATGTCACCATTATCAGACCGAAACAAAGTATCAATAGAGAGATTCCCATTAACCAGAAGTCATAACCTGCTATTAATTTTTTGTTCACCTGCGACTGTGAAGACAATGTTGCTTGTTGTTTATTGTGCATAAATGTTAAGACACCTCCAACATATTAATTGCATCAACAAAAGCAGTACCACGCTCCTGATAACTTTCATACATATCTAAACTGGCGCAGGCAGGAGCGAGTAGAACTACTTCACCAGCCTCTGCTAAATCATTTGCAGTATTGACCGCTTCAGTCATGTCAGTCACAAAATCATATGTGACTTCTGGATCAATAACATTCGCTATTTTTTTTGCATCGAGTCCTAATAGCAAAACATGTTTCACATGTTTTGCTATTATTGGTTTTAAACTAGATAAATTTGCATCTTTACTATCTCCTCCAGCGATAAGAATAATTTCACCAAGATCGGAAAGACTTTTAATTGATGCTATACAAGCACCTACATTTGTTGCCTTCGAGTCATTAAACCAATCAATCTCTTTGATTGTTGCAACTCGCTGACATCTATGCTCAAGTCCAGAAAAACTTCTTAAAGTTTTAACCATTGAGTCAAATGGCACATTCACGGAAGTTGCTAATGCTATTGCTGCTAGGGCGTTGGCTACATTATGTTCCCCTTTTATACCAAGTTCATCTTGCTTAATTATTTCGTTATCACCCTGACATAACCAGACTTCACTGTTTCTTATAATGGTACCAAAGTTATTTTTTTCAGGTTTATTTAGGGTAAAAGAGATTGATTTTCTTAAATTATCATCCATTGCTTTAACTACATCATCATCTTGATTGATAACCATCAACCCATTACCTGAATAGATCTTTTTCTTTGCGTTAGCATATTCATTTAGATTTGCATAACGATCCATGTGATCAGGCGAGACATTCAATATCACGCTTGCATGTGCACTTAAAGAAAAAGTTGTTTCCAATTGGAAACTGGATAACTCAAGCACATATAAATCTGGTATATCTTCATTTAGTAATTCAAGTGCTGGTGTACCAAGGTTTCCACCGACACAAGTATTTAAACCAGCTCTTCTAGTCATTTCCGCAACTAAAGTTGTAACAGTGCTCTTCCCATTAGAGCCAGATACTGCAATTATTGGCGCTTTCGCCTGCTGGCAGAATATTTCAATGTCACCAAAAACAGGGATACCATTTGCAATCGCTTGTTTAACAGCCTCGTTATGCAACGATATCCCTGGACTTAGAATTACTTGGTCTGATGACAAGAGTATTTCTGCATTAATTTTCCCAAGAAAAATAGGAACTGATGTGCACTCAGTCTTAAACGTTGAGAGACCCGGCGGATTCATACGGCTGTCTGTAACAACAATTTTCAAGCCTTTATTCAACAAATAACGTACGCACGAGAGTCCGGTCTTACCAAGACCAACAACGGCTGCATCAAAATGTAGTTTCGTATCCTTCATCGTTATCTTTTCTTCTGTAGTACAAAGCAATTGGCATCCCTCATCTTATCTTCAGGCTAGCAAGGCCAATCAACACCAGAATAACGGTAATAATCCAAAACCGAACTATGACTCTCGGTTCTGGCCAACCTTTAAGTTCATAATGATGATGCAGGGGTGCCATTCTAAATATTCTCTTACCGGTTAATTTATAAGAACTAACCTGTAAGATGACTGATACCGTTTCCATAACAAAGACACCACCCATAATGAATAACGCTAGTTCTTGTCGTGTCACTACAGCAACTACACCTAACGCTGCTCCTAATGCCAAGGCACCGATATCACCCATAAAAACCTGTGCGGGATAAGTGTTAAACCAAAGAAAGCCTAGCCCAGAACCAACGATGGCTGCACAAAATACTGCGACCTCACCAACACCGGGAATAAATGGGATCCCGAGGTATACAGAAAAGCCCGCATGACCCGTGGCATATGCAAAGATTGCCAGTGCACCAGCGACCATCACTGTAGGCAGAATAGCTAAACCATCTAAACCATCAGTCAGGTTAACCGCATTACTTGAACCGACAATGACTAGGTAGGCAAGCAGAACATATAACCAGCCCATATCAAAGGTAAAGGCTTTGACAAACGGCACAATTAATTGCGTTTCAACAGGAAAAACGGCCGTTTGAAAAAGATAAACCGCTGCGAAAATACCAACTACAGATTGCGCAATGTATTTATATTTAGAACGTAGCCCTTTTGAGTTGTTATAAATAACTTTCTTATAGTCATCAATTAAACCAATAACACCAAACAGCAAGGTTACTATTAAGACAACTAATACATATCGGTTATTTAAATCTGCCCAGCATAATGTACTGAAGGTAATTGAAATCAGGATTAATAAACCACCCATAGTAGGGGTGCCAGACTTTTCAAGATGCGTTTTCGGTCCATCATCCCTGATACTTTGACCAATCTGTTTTTTAGTTAGGTGACGTATTAAATAAGGACCGAATAGAAAAGAGACAAATAATGACGTTAGCACACCAAGAATAGTTCTTAGTGTCAAATAACGAAATACATTAAATCCGCTATCAAACTGTGCTAGATATTCTGTCAACCAGAGCAACATTAGGACTGTTCCTCCGTCAATGTGTTGACAACACGTTCCATCTGCATTGATCGAGAACCTTTAACCAGGATCGTTGTATCTTTGCTTAATAACGCTATTAGCATCTCATTCAGAGCTGCATAAGACTCAAAATGCAAAGCGTCATCACCATAAGCCTGCGTTGCCTTTATACTCAATTCACCAATGGTAAATAGACCCTCTATGTCTGCTTGTTTTATTGCTATTCCAGCGCCAGAGTGAAAGTCTATTGCCTCATCACCCAATTCACACATATCGCCCATCACCATGTAACGTATTCCTTCATAACTGCTCAGGACGTTTAATGCTGCCTTTAATGAGACCGGATTAGCGTTATAAGTGTCATCAATAATTCGCGCACCTTGCATCCCTGGCTTGATCTGTAAACGTCCTTTAACCGGCAACATTTTTTCAAGCCCAGTTCTGATTGTCTGCAAAGATACATTTAAACTCAAACAACATGCCGCAGCAGCCAATGCATTCATAACATTATGTGTGCCGGAAAGGGGTAATCTTATTTTGATTACACCAGTTGAACAGACTAATTCAAAATCAGTAGATGCAGCTTGTTTAACGAACTTGATATTTTTTGCTCGAATACCTGCATGTGTAGATTCAATTCCAAAACTAAGTTGATTTAGAAATTTACATTGCTTAGTCCAAAATTCCGCATAGTCATCATCGGCATTAATAATTGCCTTGCCGCTGGGTCGTAATCCGGAATAGATCTCTGCTTTTGCTTTTGCGACACCATCAATATCACCAAATCCCTCTAGATGTGCTGGTGCACACTGAGTGATCACCGCAACATCCGGACGAGCTACGGCACTTAACCATTCGATTTCTCCCGAATGATTCGCGCCCATTTCTATCACTGCATATTGATGCTTTTTATCGAACTCAAATAATGTCAAAGGCACGCCAATATCATTGTTAAGGTTCCCAGATGTTGCATGCACATCCGATAATTCAGACAAGATGCTCCTGACCATTTCTTTTACTGTCGTCTTACCATTACTGCCAGTTATAGCAACAACAGGGGCCGTGATTTCTTCACGCCAGGATCTTGCTAACAAACCTATCGCCTTTCTCGTATCTTTTACTTTCAATACAGGCTTGTCATGACTCACTTCACGTTCAAGTAACAGAGCAGCTGCACCTTTCTCTTCAGCCATTGATACATAGTCATGACCGTCAAAATTTTCACCGTTTATGGCAATAAATAAATTTCCTTTCTTAATAGTTCGACTATCAATACTACAACCAGAAAAAAAAACGTCTTCACCACTATAATTTGACTCAATAGCTTTAGCTGCTTTATAAAGTGACATGCTAATCATGATTCATTTACCGTCAAACGTCGTGCTAATTCACGATCGCTGAATGGTAGTAATAACTCGCCAATTTGTTGCGTCATTTCATGACCTTTACCTGCAATCAAGATCACGTCGTTTACATTAGCATTCAAAAACGTATTTATAATCGCATCGGATCGATCGTATTTGATAGTAACAGTAGACTTGTTTTGTACACCTTCAAGAATATTCTCGACGATCTTCTCAGGCGCTTCTGTACGTGGATTATCATTAGTAAGAACTACATAATCTGATAATCGTTCAGAGTTAGCTCCCATCTGTGAACGTTTACCTTCATCACGATTCCCACCGCAACCGAATATGCAATATAATTTTCCTGAGCAGTATGGTCTTAATGCTATTAACGCTTTTTCAAGTGCATCAGGTGTGTGTGCATAATCAATAACAAGCAATGGTTTATCTTCAGCATAAAAAAATTCCATTCGACCGGGAACACCTGAGAACTCTGATAACGTCTTAGCAATTCTTTCAATATTAAAACCAGATACACATAGTGTTCCAAAGGCAGCAAGAATATTCTCTACATTGAACGCACCTAATAAACTCGTTTGAATAATTACTTGTCCCCAAGAACTGTCTATTGATATTGTTGAATTGAGATTGCTTGTCTTAATTTCGTTGCAACAGACAAAAGAAACGTCTTTTTTATTCAATTTAGAAAGGTCTTGCTTCACCGAAAAAACAACTATTTTCAGACCGGGAGGTAATGAGTCAATAAGTTGAGGACCATAACTATCATCAATATTAATGACAGCATGCTTAAGTCCCGATGATTGAAAAAATTGAAATTTTGCATCGACATAACCTTCAATCGTTTTATGATAATCGAGATGATCACGTGTTAAATTAGTAAACACGGCAATATCAAATATGGCACCTGCGACCCTTCCTTGATCTATAGCATGCGATGATACTTCCATTGCAACGAAATCAATATTATCCCTCCAGTTAGTCAATAAAGAGTGTAACGTAACAGGGTCGGGAGTCGTTGTTGTACTATCTTCCAAATGAAGAAAACGTCCATATCCCAAGGTACTGATGAGAGCACTCTGCTTACCGAGTATGTATAAGGCATAGGCAATCATATAAGAGACTGTGGTCTTACCATTTGTACCAGTAACACCGATTAATTGAATTGACTTTGACGGTTCATCATAAAATCGACTAATAATGTAGCCAGCACGTTTACGTAAACCAATTACTTTAAATATCTTTGTAGAACTTAACTCAACACTAATTGTTTCATCGTTATCAATTGCAATTGCAATTGCACCTGACTGAACTGCCTCCTCGATATAATCCATTCCATTATTTTGCGAACCTTTATAAGCAAGAAATAAATCACCCGGCTTAACTTTCCTACTATCTATAGCAATACCACTAACATGTAGTTCTCTATTAGCTAGTGTTGAGTCACAAAAAAGTTCGCCAAGTGATTTTGAATAATCTAAATTTTTAAGCAGCATTATCAATCAAACCCTTGTGGTTGATATAATTTCTGGCGATGCGCTATGACCGAATTAGTAAACGTAGATAAATCATCCGGAGGAATATTAAGTATACGAAATGTGCCTTCCATAACCTTTGAAAAAACAGGTGCTGCAACAACCCCACCGTAGTGTTCGTCACCACTAGGCTCATCTATCAAGACAACCATAGCAAAACGTGGTTCACTAGCAGGAGCAATGCCAGCAAAAACAGAAAGATAACGATCATCAGAATAACCACCACGGATAGACTTATGCACTGTGCCAGTCTTACCAATAACGCGATATCCCTTGATAGCAGCACGCTTACCGGTTCCATTCGCTGAAACTACTGTCTCCAACATCTTTCTAATTTGCCGTGTAATATTTTCCGGCATCACACGTTTACCAGTAACTGAGCCATTAATCTTGATAAACGAAACCGGCAACATTACACCGCCTGTTGCTAAGATAGAATATGCATGAACAAGTTGTAACGGTGTAACCGAAAGACCATAACCAAATGATAAGGTTGCCATTTCAATTTCTGACCAGGTATTAAACGAGTTCAAACTACCTGAAGATTCTCCTGGATACCCACTACCAGTAGAGTGACCAAAACCAAATCTATTCAAGGCGTCCCAATATTGTTCTGGTTCCAAGGATAAAGCGATTTTACTAGCGCCTACATTACTCGATTTTGTAATAACAGTAGAAACATCAATTTTTCCATAATTACGCATATCTCGTACCGTATATCCACCAATTTGATAATAACCAGGAGACGTATTTATTAATGAGTTCGGTTCATAATTTCCGAATTCTAATCCAGCAGCGACTGTAAACGGTTTCATTGTTGAGCCCGGTTCAAAAACATCTGTAACAGCACGATTACGCAAATATTGACTCTTTAAACCCTTTCGATTGTTTGGGTTATAGGAGGGTTGCCCAACCATAGCCATAACCTCACCAGTTCTAATATCTAGCATAACTAGTGAACCGCCCTTTGCTCGATGTAATTTGACAGCTGTAGCCAATTCTCGGTAGGCAAGGTATTGCACTCGCCGATCAATACTTAATTCGAGTTGTTTACCTTGTACGGAAGGCTCAATACTTTCTATATTTTGAACAATTCTATTCAAACGATCTTTTAAAACGCGCTTCTTGCCCGATTTACCCTTCAACCAATTATCGTAGGCTAACTCCAACCCTTCTTGACCCTTATCATCTATATTGGTAAATCCAATAAAATGAGAGGCTACCTCAGCGGCAGGATAATAACGTTTATATTCACGTTGTGTTGAAACACCTTTCATACCTAGTTGTTTAACTTTCTTCACTACATCAGGATTGGCATGACGCTTTAAATAAACAAACTCTCGACTCATACGATCACGCAGAACCTCATGCAAATCAATTACCGTCATGTCCATGATATTAGCTAAATCAGGTAAAAGTTCTATATTTTCAAATATTTTTTTTGGTGTAACCCAGATCGAATCTACAGGTGTGCTCATAGCTAACTGTTCACCATTTCTATCCGTAATCACACCGCGATGTGCAGGGATTTCAACGACACGAATTGACCGTGCATCACCATGATCTTTAAGAAAATCATTATTTAAAAGTTGTAAATAAGTTGCGCGCGAAAAAAGTATAACCATACAACAGAAAAACAAGCTGAGAATGAGCCAGCGACGTTTGGGATACTGTGCTTGCATGATAATCTTTTTCATTTCGTTAGTAGAATTACTAAACTTTGTTCAGGTTTTTTCATTCTGAGTTTGGTACGAGCAAAATTTTCAACTCTATCATTGATTGCCCATGTACTATGCTCAAGCTGCAACTTGCCCCATTCTTCATTCAATTCATCACGCATTCGCTCAAGCATTTGCAATTCAACAAACAAACGACGTGTCTCATGCCGCGTGATGACCACCTGCAAAGAAGATAGAAAAATGACCACATAAAATCCGTATTGTAATAAAATTTTCATAGACTACAACGCTCCGCTATACGTAAAGTTGCGCTACGTGACCGAGTATTTCTATCTATCTCTTCTTTAGTGGCTCGGATTTTTTTACCTATTATTTTCAGTTGTATACCACTACTATCTGGCATGATCGGTAGCTCTAGCGGATATGCTTTTGGTGTTGATTGGTCGCGCATAAATCGTTTAACAATTCGATCTTCCAATGAATGAAAACTTATTGCTACTAGCCGACCACCCGAACGTAAAACATCAACAGCTTGTGGCAGAACCTCTTTTATTTCTTCAAGTTCACGATTTATATAGATGCGTAAGGCTTGAAAAGTCTTGGTTGCAGGATGAATATCTCCTTTTCTTTTTCCATTTTTTCTTGGTGGTATAACTCTGCGAACAAGATCTGCTAATTGGCGAGTTGTTATAATCGGATTTTCAACACGAGTGTTTACAATTGTTTTGGCAATTCGTCTTGATGCCCGTTCTTCACCATATTTATAAATTACACTTGCGATTTCAGATTCTTTAGCATGACTCAACCACTCAGCAACTGTTTGCCCTTCAGAAGGATTCATTCGCATGTCAAGCGGAGCATCAAGCCTAAAACTAAAACCGCGTTGTCCATCATCCAGTTGTGGTGAAGAAACGCCAAAATCGAAAAGAATGCCAGAGATCTTTGTTTCAATCTCATGTCCTTTAACATGTTGCATTAACATGGTGAAAGACTCATTAATAATTTCGAAACGTTCATCTTGCATAAGTTCCTTTCCAACTGACATGACAGCATCTGGGTCTTTATCAAAGGCAAGTAATCGACCTTTAGAACCAAGCCGTTTAATAATTTCACGACTATGTCCACCTCGACCAAACGTACCATCAATGTAAAAACCATCTGCATGTATATTTAGTGCATCTATAACTTCATCTAATAAGACTGGTTTATGAACATTAATCAATGTATTAAATCGCTTAATGTGTTCATGGTATTACAATGAGAGCAGCTGTAATGATTCGGGTGTGAGGATGGAGTCATCATCGACAGATTCTAACCATTCATCACTTTGAATATCCCAAGCTGATTCATTCCAAATTTCAAACTTATTACCTTGCCCAAGTATTACTGCCTGCTTGGTGAGTTCCGCATAAGAACGTAATTCTTTGGGCAGCAGAATACGTCCCTGACTATCAAGCTGACAATCCGAAGCATAGCCACGCATCATCTGTTTAGTGCGCCGGCTTTGTTTATCAAAATCAGAAAGAGTAGCCAATTTATTTTCGATGACATTCCATTCATACAGAGGATATAGCCAGAGAGAACGGTCTAATGGGTTCAGTGTAATAATAAGATTATTTTCGGTTTGCACAGCAATAAGATCTCGATATCGGCTGGGAACCGCCAAACGACCCTTACTATCAATGCTAATTTTATTAAAGCCTCGAAACACAATCTTATCCCCATTTTGCTGGGAAATTCCACTTTTACCCACAATTCCCCACTTAATGAACTATAGGGATTTCGAGACTTCTATGTCAAGGGTTCTTTGTGTTTTTTTTATATAAAAACTGTCGGTGTAACAGTAACTTAGCGTCTAAAAAATAGAAAAAGAGATGACAATATTTATAACACAACAATTAAAATTATTTAATTCATCATCTTCTGAGAGAAACTTGATAAATCACATTAAGTAATATTTTAATTTATTGACGTAAACTATTTTTTATAGTTTGTAATAAGATCAGTCGAACTCTCCATATTTAGCACCCATTTTTTGCGCTATTTGATGGTATTTTTTACTTGCTTCACTATTTTGTTCAACATTTGACATGCCAAATTGATATAAAAGAGCCAAATTACGGGCCGCAAGCACGTCCCCTAACTCAACCGCTTTTTGTAATAATTCGACTGCTTTTATGCCATCAGGCTCAACGCCAGAACCAGTCTTGTAGGCTAAACCCAGCATGCCCAATGCTTCTCCAATTCCTAAATCGGCCAAAGGCTTCAATAAGGTTAACGCTGTTCCATAATCCTTATCCGAAAACGCCTGACTAACAATATCAATCGCTTTTTTTATTTCATTATTTTCAGATTCTGTATCAGACACTAATGACATAATTGAGAGTCTCTATAACTTGTTTCGGAGTTTGTGCCCAAGCCATGGCTGCTGCATCAACCTCTTTCAATGGATGAATAATAGATTCATCATGCAACGTGATATAAGGTTTACTTAGTGCTGCACAATAACCAGCATCAAATGCTGCATTCCATTGTTTGTATTTATCGCCAAAACGAATCACCGCAATATCACATATCTCGATTAGATTTTTAGTCCGCATTGCATTGACCTTGGCTGACTTATGATCACGCCAAAATTTTTTATCCTCATGACCTAAATGATCCCCAGCTGCATCACTCGCATCATGTTTGGTCACAGCTGATGTGTAGCTGATATCTAAAACTAGCTTATCAGTACCTCGCTTAATTTGTTCACGCCAATCAGTGTGTATCTCACCTGATAAATAAACTATACAACTCATCGTCAAACCTCTTACTTAAGTTTATTTGAAGAATTAAAAAAGAGTCGGCCGATAAGCCGGGTTCTGTCTTGGGCAATCATTCATCTGGGATGCCTGTCGCCAGACACCTCAAGCAACCTACCCAGAAACAATGCGGGCCGCACCATCGTTTCCCTATTTGGTCTTGCTCCAGGTGGGGTTTACCCTGCCGCTGATATTACTAACAGCGCGGTGCGCTCTTACCGCACCATTTCACCCTTACCTTTCGAAACAGGCGGTATATTTTCTGTGGCACTTTCCATCGGCTCACGCCGTCCAGATGTTATCTGGCACCTCACCCTATGGAGCCCGGACTTTCCTCTGTTAGAATAAATCCAACAGCGACTGCCTGGCCGACTCTAGGTCATAGTTTATGATCAAGTAATTTACTTGCAAGGTTTATTCTTTAAAAATAAAATTAACACTGCAATGAATAAGACGACTTGATAATACACCTACTACAATTTACGCGACCGGCCTTTTTCGTATTTTGGCGTATCACGTAACTTTTGCTCTTCTTGTAATTTCTGATAACTCTTCCAACGACGTAGTTCAAGTTTACCAGATTCCAGAGCATTCTTGATAGCACAGCCTTTCTCTGTTTGATGCTGACAATTACTAAATTTACAACAACCGAGAAACTGACTGACATCATCAAAAGTACCTTCAATCCCAATTTCACAATCGCTCAACTGCAATTCTCTAATCCCCGGTGTGTCAATAAGTATGCCACCATCATGTAATAAGTGTAATGAACGTGAAGTCGTCGTATGTTGACCTTTGCCATCCTCTATACTGACATCCGCTGTTAACTGATCAGAATCAGTCAAACTATTAATCAACGTGGACTTACCAACACCAGATGACCCGACTAACGCAATAGTATGTCCTTCAGCACATAAGGTTTTAAGGGAAGCCAAACTTGCGTGATCTTTGGCATTCACACATTCAATCCGAAGATTATTCTGTAATGATATAGCAGACTGTTTGATTGGTTCTATATCGGCAGACAGGTCTGTTTTTGTCAGAACAATTACAGGATTTATCTTCGCTTCATTTGCTAATGATAAATAACGTTCGATGCGCGATGTATTAAAATCTTGATCACAAGACGTAACAATGAACAAAGTATCAACGTTTGCAGCAATAATTTGATCATGTATGCGTTTACCCGCTGCTTTACGTATTAAAACTGTTTCTCTATTCAGTATTCGGAGTGGACGTTCACCTTCAATAGGGATCAACATCCAATCGCCAACGGCAAGATTCTTTGGTTCATTGAATACACCTATTTCGAAGCTTTTAGTCGCTTTATTACTCCAGACTATACAACGACTTCGGTATATCTGCGCAATACGAGCAGGATAGTATTGCTCGCTTTCATCAGGCTTAATCTGTTGGCTAAAATATGACTTCCAACCCAATTGAGATAAATTAAAAATTATAAATACCTATGTAATAAAAATTTTCTCTCAGGAACAGATACCTTTGAGAAATCGAACAAAGTCTCTCGCCTTTCTATTACCTCGAGTGACTTTTTAATCGCATCCGAAAAACTTTCCCACTAACGCTCAACTGATCTTAATCTTAGCAAGATCTTTACATCTAACAAGGCATCACGAAGCTTTCACCAACAAAGTCTTCTTTCAGATGATGGCAGAGACCAAGCCCTGATTTTTTTCAGTGCCATATTAATAGACATTTTGCACCAGCGCCAATTACTGAAAGTTCTATATTAGTCATTTTGGAAGCGGTCTTGCATTATTATCTTCAACAGTCTGCATATTGCTTAATAATCGCCCTTCACCGACTTTTACCTCATGACATATCACATCATAGATTTCACTATGAAATATGAATTGATAGTGGTTGCAGCTGTCGAGATGATCAGATTTGAATTGTTTCATCCAATCTGAATCATCAATTCTAAATATTGCAGCAACTGAATCTCTCGTCATTAAAATATTGCCATGCACTTCTTCAGTCGTCATAGAAAATGCCTCAACCTCCACGAGTTTTAGATGCTTTATATTATCTTCATTATCATCATCCTCAGGATTCAAATACTCAAAACCTTTCAAGATTACGCCACCATGAGACCAAATAACGCGCTCTAATCCTGGGCCTTTACCATCATTGTGAAACTCACCTTCTAGTAATGCTGTTATTTTCATTTTAAATTATTTACCCGCTCTTATTGTTGTAAACCGACATCATCAATCATGCATATTACCATGCTCTAAAACATAGAAGAACTAGCAATACCTCTTCAATAAGCCTAATTTTCTTTTAAGTCTATTTTTTCCTAGCTTTTAGCACCATTTGATAGACCTCATTTTTTTTCTTACTAGTTATCCTTGATGTTAGTCCTGCCGCATCTTTTGGTGAGAGTTTTTCGGAGAGGATTTGATTGATGCGTAATACTTCAATATCAGATACAGATATATTTTTGGCACCTTCAACGACAATAACGAATTCACCTTTAATTTTAATTTCTTCATTTATCAATTTATTCTTAATGACTGATAAACTATCAATTACAATTTGTTCGTACTGTTTGGTGAGTTCACGGGCAACTGTCACTCGTCTATTAGAACCAAATACATCTTGCATATCTTCTATCGACTCAAGTATGCGGTGAGGCGCTTCGTAGAAGACTAGTGTTCTTGGTTCTGAAATCAATTGCTGCAAACATTTCTTCCGTGCCTGTTCTTTTACTGGTAAATAGCCTTCAAAAATAAATTTACTAGTTGGCAAACCAGAGACCGATAAAGCAGTTATAACGGCAGAAGGTCCCGGAATAGGAATAACCTTGATCTGATTATGATGTGCCGCAGTGACTAATTTATAGCCGGGGTCATTTATTAAGGGCGTACCTGCATCTGAAATTAATGCAATAGATTTTCCATCAATTATCTGTTGTATCAACTGTGAGGTAAATTTTCTTTCATTATGTTCATGGTATGACTTAAGCTTAGTTTTAATATTGAATTGTTCCAACAGAATTTTACTATGGCGTGTGTCTTCCGCTGCGATTAAATCAGATTGCTTCAATACTTCTATTGCACGTTCAGAGATATCACTTAGATTGCCAATCGGTGTTGCTACAATATATAAAGAACCTGACAAAGTTTGCTCCTAAACGTTGCTTAAATTTGGGTATCGTAATTATTGCTACAATGTTACACAATATGCACATGCAACTTTTAATAATCTCACTTTTTTTATTCAGCTTATTAACTGCCTGTGGGCCTTCGAAAAAAGCTATACCTGAGCCTCAGCTTGACCCTGAAAAAATTGCCCAGGCTTTGATGCAATCAAAAAAGTACTCTGCTGCTGCGCTCGAATTTCTAACACTATCTACAAAAGACAATAAAAACAGGAACTTCTATGGTTTAAAAGCTGCTGAAGCTTATATTAAAGCTGGAGATTATGTTGCAGCTCAAAAGGCTCTAGATGACATAAATGTTGGAGATAATGATTCATTTCAGAATATCAGAGTAAAAATCTTGAGCGCTCTACTAAAAATGAAATTCGGGCAACCAAAAATTGCATTGGCACTGCTGAAAAAAGTATCCGAAAAAAATGTTCCACAAAGTTTAAAAGTGCCCTTTCACCAGATTCGTGCTGAAGCTTATTTAGCCCATGGTGAATACATCAAAGCAGCATCAGAACGCTTATTCTTGTCAAATTACCTCAGCACATCAACAGAGATCGAGCAAAATAATTGGTCGCTTTGGGATGTGCTTGAAACCATCCCCATATCAGATATTGATGATTTACGAACCATTGCTCCTGAAGAATTAATCAGTTGGCTTGAACTACTATCGCTCTATCAAACGTATCGATATCAACCAAGCAAATTAAATAATATCATTATTGGCTGGACTCAACGTTACCCTGGACATTCCGCATATCCATTAATAGTCGAAAAGTTGATTAAAGATAGCAAACAATTCGTTAAACGACCAAGTAAAATTGGTTTACTTTTACCTTTGTCTGGCAAATTTCAAAAATCATCAACAGCCATACGCGACGGGTTTTTAGCTGCTTGGTATATGAATAACCAGGAAAAATCAGATATTAAAATTTATGACACAAATACCTTGAACATACTAGATATATATCAGCAGGCATTGAGCGATAATGTAGATTATGTCGTAGGCCCACTAAAAAAAGAAGCCATTACCCAATTGGCAAGTCAGATCGAACTTCCTATCCATATACTGGCACTTAATCGTCAAAAATCTAACGGAGAACAAAGTAATGACAACTTAGTACAGTTTGCTCTGTCGCCCGAGGACGAGGCTAGTCAAGTTGCTGAAATTGCCATGTCTGATGGCCACCGGTTAGCATTAGTAATGAGCCCCAGTAACTCTTGGGGTGATCGTATATCAAATGCATTCATATCTCGTTGGATAGAGCTTGGCGGAAAGATATTGGAACATACTATCTTTGAAAGTGATTCTCAAGACTTTAGCTCACCTGTTAAGGAGCTTTTAAATATCGACAGTAGTCAAAAACGAAGTCGAGATCTACGCAATAAACTTAATATAAAAATACATAATGTTGAACGGCGAAGAGGAGATGCAGACTTTATATTCACTGCGGCTTTATCCGGAGATGCTCATCAACTATTCCCGCAATTTCGTTTTCATCGCGCTGAAGATTTACCTGTTTATTCAACCTCGCATATTTTCACAGGTATTTTTGATGAAGCCAGAGATATAGATCTAAATGATATCATGTTTATTGATATGCCTTGGATATTGGATACATCGCGTCAACTTTCAATTATTCAAGATGCACTCAATCGTAATTGGTCACAGGAACTGTCTCAATACAAACGTTTGTATGCATTTGGCATAGATGCATATCATTTGATACCAGAAATTAATCGTTTGCGGACTGAAAAAGATGCTTTTTTAAGTGGAGAAACAGGCGACTTGAGCATTACACCAAATAATATTGTAAAGCGTAAACTTCGACGTGCTCAATTTTTTGAAGGAAAACCTGTATTGATGGATTGACTACTGTCAAGAAATTGAACAACATAAATTTCGAGATTTCACTCATATTATGTGCCAATATTCTATGAAGATATAAATTATTGCGTTTATCAATATCATAATGAACTCATAGCAATGATTAGAGAATTTGATAAGCCCGTAATCGGGTGGATTAAAAATGCATTTCAGGCATAATGTTGTCGATTTTTTTAGATAATGAATTAACTCTAATGGATGCTATCCAACGTGTAATAAACAACTTCAATGAGAGCATTCAGGTGAAAACTGATGCTGTTGGCAAATTAGCGCCTATTATTGCAGATGCTGCATTTGCAATAGCAAGTGCATTGTTGAATGAACGCAAAATAATGGCTTGCGGTAATGGTGGTTCTGCTGCCGATGCACAACACTTTTCTGCAGAAATGTTGAATCGCTTTGAAATGGAACGGCCTGGTTTACCTGCTATTGCTCTCACAACAGATTCTTCGACTCTGACATCTATTGCAAACGACTATCAATTTGCTGAAATCTATTCAAAACAAATTCGAGCACTCGGTAAAGAGAATGATGTTCTACTGGCTATCAGCACCAGCGGTGAGTCACATAATATCATTCATGCTGTCGATGCAGCCCATGATAGAAATATGTTTGTTATTGCTTTGACAGGTAGAGAAGGTGGCCAAATAGCTGATTTGATGAATGAAAATGACTTTGAAATACGCGTACCAACATGGTCAACAGCTCGAATACAAGAAGTCCATATTATGATCATACACTCTCTTTGCGATCTTGTGGATCTACAATTACTTGGACAGGACGAATAAAAATGAAAAATATCAAATTGTTGTATCTATTAATCCTACTTTGTTTGATGCCTTACATTTCCGGTTGTGCGTTTGTCGCGGTCGGTGGCGCTGCAACAGCTGCGACAGTCTCCGTTGATAGGAGGACACCCGGCACCCAGATAGAAGATCAAACAATCGAGATAAAGGCAAATCAAACGCTCAACAATGATCCTGAATTAAATGAACAAGCACATTGGAATGTAATTAGTTATAACACAGTAGTATTGCTTACAGGCGAAACGCCAACTGATGCCTTGCGTCAAAAAGCGTTAGCGTTAGTTAAGTCCATCGATAAAGTCACCCATGTTTATAACGAAATCACTATCGCCGCCCCAAGCTCTATGGTCTCACGAACGAGTGATTCTTACATTACTACCAAAGTAAAAACACAGATGTTTGCTAACAAAAAATTGATTGGTATTGAAATAAAAGTTGCGACCGATAAAGGTGTCGTTTATCTGATGGGTATTGTGAGCCGCGCTGAGGCAGAAATAGCCACTGAGATTGCTAGACAAACAGGCGGCGCACAAAAAGTTGTAAAACTATTTCAATATATAGATTAGTTATTTAATCTGGAAGAATTAAGATATACCTATATCTGTTTTTCAAAAAAGAGAAATGGCTTGTGAGTTAATCTTTGTTGCAGGTTTTTTGGAAACTTATAGATTATGATACTAAATTTAAGATGAGTGAGAAAATTCATTAAACCATTTTTGCCATCTAGATATAACCAATTGATATCAACAAAGATTGGGGTTGCTATGATACCTTATAAGTTTTTCGATTCTATTGTCCATAGAATGCATATCATTTAACTTGCTGTCAAATTAAAATATTGTGCTAAGTTACATTATTTGATTCCGTAGACGTTGCGATATTTTTTTGAACATTAATTATTTTGGCCTAGTACTATATTAGAAGCATAATCAAGAGCGAAATACATGAACAAACGAGTGTTTGTTGAATTATTTATTGTATCAACCTTTAGCGACGTTGAATCAATCTGATTTATTTAAATGCTGTAACCTAAATCAGTTAACTAATATTCAAAAATATTCTGAACAAAAAAAGTTATATTGAGTAAAATAGTCAATTTAGTCTATATCAGAAAGTACTATGTTCGACCATTCAGAAATCTTAAAAAATTCATTATTGAATGCATTAAAGGATAAGAGCTCAACCTATCAACCTAGGACTAGGCATCTAGATAACGACCAGAAACCTATCCATATAAATCGACTGATATTTGAAGACTCTCCTTACCTATTGCAACATGCGCATAATCCGGTTGACTGGTTTTCATGGGGCAATGAGGCATTTGCAAAAGCAAGAACAGAAAACAAACCAATATTCTTGTCCATTGGTTATTCAACCTGTCATTGGTGTCATGTCATGGAAGAAGAAAGTTTTGATAATAAAGAAGTTGCAAAATGCATGAATGAGTTTTTTGTTTGTATCAAGGTTGACCGAGAATGCTATCCTGACATTGATACATATTATATGACGGCGCTGATGTTGATGCAGGGTCATGGTGGCTGGCCAATGAGTAGTTTCTTGACACCCGAAGGCAAACCTTTTTTTAGTGGCACTTACTATCAGCCAAACCAACTTATTAAGTTAATGAATCATATGAATGATGCCTGGAATAATCAGCCCACTACAATTTTGGAACAAGCCAATTCAATAAATACACAAGTCTCTACCGCGATGCAAACTCAAAAATCGCTTAATGAGATTGGCACTAATATCATAGATATAACAGCGCAATCTATAATGAATCATTATGATAAAGACAATGGAGGTTTTGGCCAAGCACCTAAATTCCCGAATGAATCTTACCTTTACTTTTTACTTGAATACGCCATTTTGTCAGGCGAAGAAAATAATTTAAATGCCGTCATAAAAACATTACATATTCAAAGTTGTGGTGGTATTTATGATCAAATCGCCGGGGGCTTTCATAGATATTCAACTGACCAAAATTGGTTGATTCCACATTTCGAAAAAATGCTATACAACCAGGCAAATCTATCTTTTGTCTTTACACAAGCCTATACAATTACAGGTGCAAAAGATTTTAAACGCATTGCTTTTGAAACATTAGATTATGTTAGTCATGAAATGACAAACGAAGACGGAAGCTTTTATTCTGCTAGTGATGCTGATAGTGAAGGTGAAGAAGGCCTTTTCTTTATTTGGGATAAAGAAGAGATTGAAACATTACTAGAAGAAAAGGCTGAAGAATTCATCAAGTTATATCAAATCACGTCAGCAGGTAATTTTGAAAGAAAAAATATTCTTAATTTGTTAAAGCCTTTAGAAGACTACGCTAATGAAAATAATTTAGATTATGAAAAATTAGTAACTCGACTAGCAATTAATAAAAAAATATTATGGGAAGCAAGAAAGAATCGTACTCCGCCACTACGTGATGATAAAGTTATTACTGCTTGGAACGCAATGACTATAAAATCATTTGCCTATGTTGGACAACAGCTGGGTAGAAAAGATTATATTGAGATTGCCATCAGAGCTGCTAATGCTCTTTTAGAGAAAAATAAAACTGAAACAGGTCAACTAAGTCGCTCCAGTCTGGAAGGTCAAGCCTCTATTCCTGCCTTACAAGAAGACTATGCGTATTTAGCGGAAGCTCTATTACAAATCTATGATGTTACTCAAGACAGCCAATGGCTTAAACATGCGGTAAATTTATCTGACGCTATGATTACAAATTTTTGGGACAAAGAAGAAGGTGGTTTCTTCATGTGTAGCCAAAACAATAGCAATTTGTTACCTGCATCACCAAAAGAAATCAATGATAACGCTACTTCTTCGGGTAATTCCGTTGCGTTAAGAACATTACAACGACTAGCAAGACGTACTGGAGATAAACGTTATCATTCCATGGTCCAACAATTAATTATGGCTTATTCACATGACATCACTCAACGCCCATATATCTGTAGTTATTTAATGTGTGGAATGTTGGAGATGTTTGTTGGGGAACAATCCCATCAACAATGGTGTGCTGATGGCAATATTCATGTTTCAGCCGTATGCAATAAAGTTAAAGAAAAATATAAATTAGTACTAACCATAACTCTTGCTGATAAATGGCATCTCAACCAAATAAAAGATGAATTTAATCTCTCCGTTCCGGTTTCTGTCCAAGCTATTGAGGGATGGACAATCGAGCATATACTTTATCCCGCATTCATAACTAAAACACTTGGCTTTCAGAAAGAGCCTATGAATATTTTTGAAGGTACGATTCAGATTAGTGCAGATTTATCAAATGATAGCAATGAGATTACTTTTCCAAAGAATTTATTGAAATTAAAGCTAGGGTTACAAGCTTGCGATGAGAGCAAATGTCTAGCTCCTGAGAATGTGAGCTGCATTATACCTATCTTCGAGTAAAGAAAAACTAGCTTAAGTCGATATTTCCTCCACCACTCTATTTGATTTTTTTGTTAAATCTCTTAAATCAAGGTCTGTTTTATTGAGGTATTGTTCTGCGTAAATTTCCAAATCTGTTATTTCAGGTAATCTGAAATTCGATGTAAAGAGTATTACGTTGAAATAATCAGGAACTTCTAAACAAGAAATGTTATCGAAATGATTTTTCATTAGTGATAAGATACGAAGCATATTATGTTCAGATTCTGATAAAACATTAATCGCCAATACACCTTTATTATTAAGAGAATTATCCATGTTTTTGTAAAAGGCATCGTCATATAAACAAACGGGATGTTCTTCAGAATTGAAGATATCACATAAAGTAATATCGTAAGATCTTTTTTCACTGGCCAAGAATACTTCTGCAGAGGTATTAACTATTTGACATTCATCTCCTATTAAAAACTCTTTGGCTAACTGGATTATTACTTCAGTTGACTCAAGTGAAGTAATCATCACATCTGGCAACTTTTTGATACAAAATCTTTCTATTGAACCACAACCAGAACCTAAATCCAGTAACTGTCTTGGTTTCGAACAAAATAATAACGTTACTAGCAGTGCTTGTATATTCGGCAATAAAATCTGACTAGGTGAATTGGTGTCCATCAATCCTTGAATTGAGTCACCCCCCAATCTGCAGTCAGCGATAATTTTCAAACTCGCAAACCTCTATTAATTGGTCACCGACAAGTTCCGCATGGACAATCTGACTTTGTTCTGATGCTAAATCATATATCTTTTCTAGTAGTGTCATCTTCAATTTTCAGCATCATGTTCTAAACTTGCATTATATTACCCAAATACAATGACGCCTGATAATATTCGTCTCACATATATATAAATAAAATATAGGCAGTGAATTTGTCAGAGTTTGTAATCGGCCAACGCTGGGTCAGTCACACTGAGACAGAACTTGGTTTAGGCATAATTGTTGGCGTTGACGGTCGTCACATTACAATTAGTTTTCCTGCTGTCAGCGAGGAGCGACTCTATGCCGTTCAAACTGCACCACTTACTCGCATTGAGTATAAATCAGGTGAAACTATACGTACAAAAGAAGATCGTATCTTTCAGGTTCTCAAAGTAAAACCGCATCAAGGTCGATTTATTTATCATGTAAACGATTCCGAAGGTAAGGAACATGATGTAGATGAACTTGATTTAAACAGCTTCGTTGAACTCACCTCTCCAAAACAACGCTTGACCAGTGGACAACTCGATAGTATCAAGGCCTACCAGCTAAGATGTGAGACGTTATTGTTGTTGAACCGACTTCAGCAATCACCCGTCAAAGGTCTACTAGGATCACGTACAAACCTCTTACCGCATCAAACTTATATTGCATACGAAGTCGCAAAGAGATTTGCCCCGCGTGTCTTGCTGGCTGATGAAGTTGGCCTTGGCAAGACCATAGAAGCTGGTATGATCCTGCATTATCAACTCCATACAGGTCTGGCAAATCGTGTACTAATAGTCGTACCTAATACTCTGACACATCAATGGTTAGTAGAAATGCTTCGCCGGTTTAATCTGCGCTTTGCCTTGTTTAATACCGAGCGATTACTTGCTTTACGTGAAGAAGAAGGCAACCCATTCGAAAGTGAACAATTAATTATTTGTAGCCTCGATAATCTGACCAGTGAATCGAGCCTGTTCAACGATGCTCTGAAAGCAGACTGGGATATGGTCGTCGTGGATGAAGCACACCACTTACATTGGAGTGAAGGTAGTGAGGGTCACGGTTATCGTTGTATTGAAGCATTAGCCAAACAATGCTGTGGGTTATTACTTCTGACCGCGACACCTGAACAAGTCGGTAATGTGAGTCACTTTGCACGTCTGCGCCTACTCGACCCCGCGCGTTTTCATGACCACAATAGCTTCATGCAGGAAGAAAAGGGTTATCAACAACTGAGTGAGACCGTTAAGGTCTTACTAGATCAAAGAGACAAGCCCCTGAGTGAGACAACATTAGGTTTATTAAGAACATATCTAGAGGATGAAGCGCCAAAAAGTAACCAACCTTCTATCGAAGAACGCGAAAATATTGTCAGCAAACTCCTCGATCGCCATGGTACAGGACGTGTATTCTTACGCAATACGCGTAAGGCGATAAAGGGTTTCCCAAAAAGAATGTTACATCCCATGCCTCTAGCCTATCCTGATATATATTCAAGCCTTTCAGGGAAAAAAAATCTGTTTCCTGAACTAGAGATCAAAAACGAAGACTGGCTAGAACAAGACCCACGTGTTCAATACTTAATCACGTTATTAGTGAAGTTAAAGTCTAAAAAAGTATTAGTCATTTGCGCCAATGCAAAGACCGCAACATGCTTAGTCAAATACTTACAACTCAAAATAGGTATCCGCTGTGCGGTATTTTACGAAGGACTTAGTATTATTGAACGTGACCGTGCTGCAGCCTACTTTTCTGACACAGAGGGTGGTGCACAAATACTCGTCTGTTCCGAGATTGGTAGCGAGGGCCGCAACTTTCAGTTTGCACATCATCTCGTGTTATTCGATCTTCCATTAAACCCTGATTTATTGGAGCAGCGTATAGGTCGTTTGGATCGTATCGGTCAAACAGAAACCATTAATATACACGTGCCTTATTTTGAGAATTCGGCACAAGAGATCCTCTTTAAATGGTATAACAACGGTCTAAATATCTTTATCCAAAGTTGTGCTGCAGCTTATTCCATCTATGAAAAATTTGAGAAACCACTCAACGCGGCTTTAGATAAATTCTATACTGACATCACCTTATTGATAAATGATACCAAAACTCACACCTATAATGTAAAACAAGCCATGCATGATGGTAGAGATAGACTTGTTGAGTTGAACTCTTGTCGCAAAGACATCGCTGAAAAAATCATTGAGTCTATCAGTGAAGCAGAGAACCCAAAAATCTTGATGGACTACATGGAAAAAATGTTCGATGTCTATGGCGTCGATCATGAAGAACATTCAAAAAATACCTGGATACTGCATCCTAGCGACCATATGCGCACTGGTTACTTCCCTGGACTTAGTGACCAAAGTATTACCATAACCTTCGACCGTAGCAAGGCATTAAGCCGTGAGGATTTCTCCTTCGTCAGTTTGGAACATCCCATGGTCTCCGAGGCTGTCGAGATGGTATTAACCAGTGAAATAGGTAATGCCTGTATAACTACTATAGAAATGGAAAGTATCGAACGCGGCACCATCATGTTAGAAACATTCTCCAGCATCAACACCATTGCACCAAAAAAACTACAAGTCGATCGTTTCTTGCCGATTACTCCCCTACGTACGCTAATAAGTAAAGACAAAAAAAACTATACGAAACTATTAAGTCACAACAAACTCAATACGCTTGGTCAAAAGATAGAGCGCCAAACCGCACAAGAAATTATCAAACAGATCAAACTAGAAATAGAAACCATGCTTGACTTCGCTATGAGATTCACAGATTCAAGAATCCCCGAAGTACGTGCAGAAGCAAAGCATCGTGTTGATAAATTACTTGGTGCAGAGATAGCTCGTCTAAAACAGTTGAAAAAGAAAAATAAAACAATCAGACAAGAAGAGATAGAGTTTATGGAGGAACAGATTTATGCTTGCAAAGAAGCAATCAATCATGCGAAATACGAGCTACAAGCAGTACGATTAGTAATCGTTCAGTAATACAACTACTTTAGTATTATAATTTTCTTATGTTTACTCACACCTGAAATATACATTAATAAGTTTATGCTATGTTCGTATGAGCTTTTCCTGCATTTGTTATTAAGCTTCCTTCATTAATATGGGATATTCGAATCAAGAAGATTGTAAATAGTGACGAAGGTTACTTAATAACTTTCAGATACGATCGATCTTTTTTATTTTCTTTTCTCTTTTCAACTGGCTGCTCTATTGCAGAATTAGAAGTGTTATCATCAGCGTCTGCGACTTCCTCATTTTCTTCTGGAAAAACCATCCCTTGACCATTCTCTTTAGCATAGATAGCTACTACAGCATGACTTGGAAAATAAACATTCATATTTTTTCCAGAAAAACTAGCCTTGAAGCTAATATAATCATTACTAAGATCCATATCACGTGCGGCACTTGGAGAGATATTTAAGACAATTTTACCATCTTCAACAAAATCACGTGGAATGTCCATATCTCCCACATTCGCATCAATTAAGACATATGGCGTTAGTCGATTATCATTAATCCAGTCATACAAAGCACGCAACAAGTAAGGTTTATTTGAATTCATAACTTAATATCTATCCGAGTTACTCCTCCAAAAAAGATTAAGTTGCGTTATATTCGCTTTCGAGTCCAGACAAGCTAGTTTTAAATGCTTCACGTTCAAAAAGATGGTCGGCATATTGTTGTAAAGGTTTGCCTGACATAGGAAGCTTAATGCCATATTCGTTTAGTCGCAACATCAATGGCGCCATGCAACAGTCGACAAGCGAATATTCTTCAGACATGAAATAAGGCATTTGCGCGAACGCAGGCGCAATTGAAGTGAGATTATCGCGAAGTACTTTCTTGGCGTTGGCTGCAACTATTTCATTATCGTTGTCCAGCTCTGTAACTACTGAGTACAAATCGCGCATTACGCGATATCGTAATTGTCGATTGCTTGCACGATTGACAGGATCGACTGGCATCAATGGCGGATGTGGAAAACGCTCATCCAGATATTCCATAATGATATGCGCATCATAAAGTACCAGATCGCGGTCTATTAGAGTCAGAATTGAATTATACGGATTTAGCTCATTCAGCTCTTGAGGTCTGTCATCATCATCTATAAAGTTAATCTCAACATTGACGTCCTTTTCAGCTAAAACGATGCGTACAGCATGTCCAATAGGACTAATACTGTCCGAATATAAAACCATTAATGAACGGCGATTGGCGACGGTTGCCATACTATTTACTCTCCAGCCATGTTCGAAAGCGCGGGATTATACACCAGATTCAAAAATAATGGAGTTAGGTTTCAAACTTAATGAATATCACGCCAATATTCTTTCTTCAACATATAAGCAATGATCATAAAAACAAACAGATACACGAGAACCCAGAAACCAATCTTACCGCGTTTTAGTTTAATTGGTTCGCCCAGATAGACCATGAAGTTCACTAAATCACGTATTGTTTGGTCATACTTTTCTTCGCTTTGTATGCCCGGTGTAATAATTTCTAAATCATCATACGTAGGACTGTGATGCACGGCACCTTCTGATTCTATAAGAGACAATTGTTGTGCACCTTGCAACTCCCACAGCACATGCGGCATACCGACATCCTTAAATGTCAAATTATTGACACCAAATGGGCGTGATTTATCCACATAGAATGTTTTGAAGTAACTATAAAGCCAATCTGCCCCACGAGCACGTGCAATAACCGATAAATCAGGTGGAGAAACTCCAAAAAAACTCAAAGAGTCGGACTTAGTCATGGCAATAGTCATGGTTTCGCCAACTTTATCTGTGCCAAACATGAAGTTAGCTTTTAAAACATCTTCACTAATACCAAGATCCTGACCCATCCTGTTATAACGCATATATGCGGCAGCATGACAACTCAAGCAATAATTGACGAAAGTTCTAGCCCCACGTTGCAATGATTCTTGATTAGAAAGGTCAACCTCCATATGCATTAATTTTGCTCCAACTGCTGCAGAAACATTTACTGAGAGCACCACCAGGAAAATGAACGTTAACTTATACAACAGTCTATGGCTTGGCATTAGTTTCTCACTCTGTGTGGAACCGGCTTATCGTTGTCGATAGCAGTATAAAATGGCATCAATAAAAAAAATGCAAAATAAACAAGTGAGAAGAAACGCGCCATCCAGGTAAATAATGGTGTTACAGGTTGCATACCTAACCAGCCTAAAACTAGGAAACTAACAATAAATAAGGTTAGAGCACAACGAAAGTTCCACCCTCGGTAACGTGATGATCTCACTGGGCTTCTATCCAGCCAAGGCAATAAGAGAAATATATTAGTTGCCAAGCCCATGGCTATTACACCACCAAGTTGGTCCGGTACTGCCCGTAAAATCGCATAAAACGGGGTGAAGTACCATACTGGAGCTATATGCTCAGGCGTCTTAAGTGGGTCCGCAGGAATAAAATTAGCATGTTCCAAAAAGTAACCATTCATCTCTGGCATAAAAAAAACAACACCAAAAAAGAAAAATAAAAATACTGTTGCACCAAAAATATCTTTAACTGTGTAATATGGATGAAAAGGAATGCCATCTACTGGTATGCCTTCAGAATTTTTATTCTTTTTGATGTCGATACCATCAGGATTATTAGAACCGACCTCATGCAGCGCAAGAATGTGGGCTCCAATTAGTCCAAAAATGAGTAGCGGAAAGGCGATAACATGTAATGAGAAGAAACGATTCAAAGTAACATCAGAAACGACAAAATCACCGCGTATCCATAGTGAAAGCTCATCGCCTATGATAGGCAAAGCTCCAAATAAGGATATAATTACCTGTGCTCCCCAATATGACATTTGACCCCAAGGTAATAAATAGCCAAAGAATGCCTCTCCCATGAGTACTAGATAGAGACCCATACCTGACAACCAAAGTAGTTCACGTGGTTTCTTATAGGAACCGTACAATAAGGCACGGAACATATGCAGGTAAATAACGATAAAGAATGCTGAAGCACCAGTCGAATGCATATAACGTATAAGCCAGCCCCAACTAACGTCACGCATAATGTATTCAACAGAAGCAAATGCATCCTCGGCTGATGGTTTATAATTCATCGTCAACCAAATACCAGTCAAGATCTGAATAGCAAAGACAAGTATTGCGAATGCACCGAAGTAATACCAGATATTAAAATTCTTTGGCGCATAATATTTAGCAAGATGTTCATTCCAATTCTGCATCAACGGAAAGCGGTCATCGACCCAATCACGCAAATCCGTTAATCCATTAATGATATTTTTTTCTATATTTGCCATTATGCAGCCTCACTGTCATCACCGATAAGCAACTGACTCGGGGTAATAAATTTATAAGGTGGGATAACAAGGTTAGTCGGTGCTGGAACACCTTTAAATACGCGTCCAGCCAAATCAAAGCGTGAACCATGACAAGGGCAAAAAAAACCTCCTTTCCAGTCGACAACGGGACTATTATCACCATCTTTTAGAACAAAACTAGGTGAACAACCTAAATGCGTACAAATACCAATAACGACCAGATATTCATCTTCACGAGCACGAAATTCATTCGCAGCATATTCTGGCTGCGAGCTTGACTGCGATTCTGGATCGCTGACGGCTTCATTTTGTGAAGCAATATCATCAAGCATCTCTTTCGTACGTCGTAGGATCCAGACTGGCTTACCTTGCCACTTCTTAATCATGCGCTCACCCGGCTTTAGTTCGCTTATATCAACCTCAACTGGAGCACCGATTGCCTTAGTTTTCTCACTTGGAGTCATAGTTGCAATAAATGGCACAGCTCCAGCCGCTGCGCCAGCTCCACCAACCACAGTAGCAGCAGCGGTCAAAAATCTTCGTCGACCCTTGTCGACATTACTTTCGTTCATTATTTCCCCTTGCATATCTGAAAGATGATTATCAGCATAATTAAACACACAAACCACATGATAAATTAAAGTGATTAGTGGATAAACAGATGATTGCTAATAATAACAGTAATCAGCAAAATCATAAAAAAACATTATTAATAATGCTGCAATATTCCATATACGGAATTATGATTTTATTCGTGCTTTTAATAATACTATCGGACTATTTAGAATCAATTATACTTTCTATTAGTTGTTATATCGATCGCTTCGTTCATTATTAATTTTTATGCTAATATAGCATAATCATAAAAAGCACATCTCATATCGTTAGTTTCGTTATACCAAATTTTATTTGAAAAATTTTCAACAAACCTAACAACGTTGTAATACTTTAGGCTATATTATATCAATCACACATTATTCAAGACTATATTAGAATTCGATTTAAATTGAATGTTAGCGAACAAATACAAATAATAATTGATTAACCTTGATACAGATTTTGATTCAGCTAATATCAACATTTAACAACACAATCTACGCATAATTGATGTAGTCAATTAATCTACATTACAATATTAAGAATATCGTTATCGCTGTTAGCAAAACTCCTAGTTTAAGTCCATCTATATCCCAGTATATTGACAGTCAATGAGTAAAGGTCAGCGTTGGTTTTTTATTTTTTGATGATTTTATAGAGTCAGTGCTTATATCAATCTAGAAGGATTGAAAGATTTGTTAATCTTCATTAAACTCAGATTAGCAGAGATAGATAAGGACATAATTTTCAGCAAAAATGAATATCATAGCATTGAAAAACATTAAATCCTAATACGTTTAAGTCTGTTAATTTAGAAAAAAGTAGTGACTAAATGATAGCGAATATCAGTAACTAGTCTACTGGAAAACCGAGCTTATGACTTGACGCCTCATCATTAATGCAGATGAAAAAACATGTCCTTTCATCATAAAATGATAACTAATATTGATTGCGTGATCTCCTCCCGCAAAGGAGTCCAGATGATTTTTTAAGCATTCACTATCTCACTTAGTCTTTCTAAAAAGAGTTTGTTCTCTTCAGGTGTGCCCACTGTTACACGTAAACAATTTTCAAGCGATGAATGTGAGCCATGTAAATTTTTAATAAGTATATTTTTATTTATTAGTTCTTTATATACCTTGTCTGCTCCTGGTTTAGGAACACGAAACAAAATAAAGTTAGCTTCACTCCTCCAGGCTTGAACACCAACTATTTCGGATAAGTTATTGAATAAAATTTCTCTATCATCTCGAATACGTGCGGCTTGTTGCTCAAGGAATCCAATATTTTTAATAATAAAACTTGCACTAAGCTGATTTACAGTACCTATATTATATGGCAATCTCAACTTATCAAATTCAGATATCCATTCGTTAGCTCCATACAACATACCTAGACGTAACCCGGCTAGACCTAGTTTTGATAGAGTTCGCATTAATAGTACATTTGGGTACTTATGCAGACAAGACATCATGCTCTTCTGTGCAAAAGAATGATACGCCTCATCAATAACAATAAGACCAGTCGTTGCTTTTATAATTTGTATTAACGATTCTTCTAAAAAAACATTTCCTGTTGGATTATTTGGCCTTGCAATAAAAATTACAGCAGGCTTTTCTTTATCAATTGATTCTAACATTGCTGAAAGATCTAGAGAAAAATCTTCATTCAATGGTACACCAACAAATTCTAGTTCCATCATCTTACTTAGCAATCGATACATAACAAAGCTAGGTTCAGGAGCCATGACGACATTATTCTTTTTATTGAGTGCCATCAATATGATTTGGATTAGTTCATCAGAACCATTACCAAGAATCATTGCAGTATTCTCGGGGAATTTAAATGCTTGAGTGAGCTTACTTTTTAGTTCACATGACTTAGAATCCGGATAACGATTTAGATTAGCTTGTAGTAGACATCGGGACCATTCATCTTTAATTTTTTCTGGCCAACCGTATGGATTTTCCATCGCATCTAGTTTAACAAAACCTTTAGAATCAGTGACATGATAAGACTTTGCTTCGAGGATAGCAGGTTTAATTATTTTGCTCACGCAATCATAAATCATGCTGGCCATCTAGCTATTCTGAATTGAGTCGAAACTCTGCTGAACGCGCATGTGCCGTGAGACCTTCTTCACGTGCCAAAGTAGATGCTGTTTCAGCAATTTCTTTAATTGAATCACGACTACATTTGACGATTGATGATTTTTTTTGAAAATCATAAACGCCAAGCGGTGAAGAAAATCGAGCCGTACGAGCCGTAGGTAAAACATGGTTTGGTCCTGCGCAATAATCTCCAATTGATTCTGCCGAATAATGTCCCATAAAGATTGCTCCGGCATGCCGAACATCCTTCAAAAGCACATCCGGATTAGATACTGCCAATTCAAGATGTTCTGGTGCAATGATATTTACAATCTCTATTGCTTGTCTTAAATCTTCTACTTTAATCATTGCCCCATTATTTAATAATGATTTGTTTATGATTTCGGCACGCTCCATCTCAGGCAAGAGTTTTACTATACTTCTCTCTACCGCTTCAATAAATTTTTCATCTGGCGTTATGAGAATTGAACTAGCTTGTTCATCGTGTTCTGCCTGAGCAAAAAGATCCATAGCCACCCAATCTGGGTTAGCACTACTATCACTGACAATCACAACTTCTGAGGGTCCAGCTATCATGTCTATCCCAACAACACCAAACACTTGTCGCTTGGCTGTTGCAACATAAATATTGCCAGGACCAACTATCTTATCCACCTTGGGAACAAGTTTTGTGCCGTAGGCTAATGCGGCAATAGCTTGAGCACCACCGATTGAAAATATTTTATGTACTCCAGCTATTCCAGCAGCTGCCAGGACCAAATCATTTCGTTCATCATTTGGAGTTGGAACAACCATGATTATGTCTTTTACACCAGCGACATGCGCCGGAATGACATTCATTAATACTGATGAAGGATAGGCTGCTTTACCACCAGGAACATAAACACCAACGCAATCTAACGGAGTGACTTTTTGTCCTAACACATTCCCGGCATCATCTTCATAAGACCAAGTCGTTTGTCTTTGCTTTTCGTGGAACTCACGGATACGTTGAGCTGCATGTTCAAGATTTTTACGCAGCGATTTTGGAATACGTTCCAATGCAGATTGTAAATCTTGTTGCGATATTTCAAGCGACGCAAACGTAGCGGAGCGCTTGTCAAAATGATTTGTGTATTCGAGCAAAGCTTGATCACTTCGCACACGCACATTACTAATGATTTGAGAAACTGTATCAATTATAGATTGGTCAGGCTCATCATTATTAGATAATAAAGACTTTAATAATAAGTCGAAGTTTTCTGTGGATGTGTCAAGACGTTTTATCATGATCCACTATTTTCAACAATGTTTGCTAATTGATTAATTATAGGTTTGATAAGCTCATTTTTCATTTTCATTGCTGCTTTATTAACGACCAAGCTGGAACTGATATCTGCGATGTGATCAAGCGCAACCAATCCATTTGCTTTTAAGGTATTTCCGGTATCAACCAAGTCTACTATCCAGTCGGACAACCCCAAGACAGGACCAAGTTCCATAGAACCATAAAGCTTGATTATTTCTACTTGCTGTCCACGGTCTGCAAAATAATTTCGAGTAATATTAGTATATTTTGTTACTACTCGTGGACGATCAATTATCGGTTTTGCATCCTTTAACCCCGCCAACATCATTCGGCATTTAGCGATACCTAAATTAACCGGTTCATATAAGCTATCCCCAGAATATTCCATCAATACATCCTTTCCAGCAATACCCAATTCAGCACCACCACGTTCAACATAAGTAGGAACATCAGTAGCTCGTATAATTAAAACTTTTATATTTGACTGATTCGTATCGAGGATCAGCTTACGTGACTTCTTAGGATCATCTTTAAGAACAATACCTAGCTTAGCAAGTAAAGGAACCGTCTCATCATAGATTCGGCCTTTGGAAACAGCAATAGTGATTTTGTTCGGCATAATTATGTTTATGGTTTAGTTAATTTTTTCGACTCACAAAAATTGAACAGAATACAATAGATACAAGTTACCTGAAAAATCTTTTTACCTATTTTCACGTAAATAATTTACTCAAGTACCTCACAGATGCACTTTAATCGGGTATACGCCTAATATTAGCACCCAATTGAGATAATTTTTCCTCGATTGTTTCATAACCACGATCAATGTGGTAGATACGATCTACTATCGTATCGCCGCCCGCTACAAGTCCAGCTAGAACCAAACTAGCTGACGCCCTTAAGTCTGTTGCCATTACAGGGGCACCCTCTAATTGTTCAACTCCCTGAGCTATTGTTGTATTACCTTCTAATTTAAGGTCTGCACCCATTCGCTGCAACTCATGAACATGCATAAAACGATTTTCAAACACTGTCTCTGTTATAACGCCTGTGCCTTTTGCTATACTGTTCATTGCTGCAAATTGAGCCTGCATGTCCGTAGGGAAACCTGGAAACGGAGAGGTGTGTATATCAACTGATTTTGGCCTTCTTCCATGCATATCCAGTGTAATTGCATTATCTTCTATATTAATTTTAGCACCAGCCTCAGTCAGCTTTGCCAATACAGATTCAAGTAAGATTGCATTCGTATTTTTTAAACGTACTTTGCCGCCTGTCATCACCGCGGCAACTAGATAGGTTCCCGTCTCTATTCTATCAGGCAAAATTTCGTAATCAGTTCCATGTAAGGTTTCAACTCCTTCTATTTCTAAACGGTCTGTGCCGGCACCAGATATTTTTGCACCCATTTTATTCAAACAATTTACTAAGTCTGTAACTTCTGGCTCTCTTGCTGCATTTTCAATAACAGTTATGCCATCAGCCAGAGTTGCTGCCATCATCAAATTTTCTGTCCCAGTCACGGTGACCATATCCAAAGTAATATGAACACCTTTCAATCGATTAGCAGTGGCACGAATATATCCGCCTTCTACCACAATATTGGCGCCCATTGCTGCTAACCCCTTGAGATGTATATTCACTGGTCGCGAACCAATGGCACAACCACCAGGCAACGAAACGTCCGCTTTGCCATAACGAGCGAGCAAAGGACCCAAGACTAGAATTGACGCACGCATAGTCTTGACTAATTCATACGGAGCAAAAAAGTTATCGATTTGACTATTATCAATTTCAATACGCATTCGTTCATCAACTGTTACTTGAGATCCCATAAGACACAACAACTCCATCGTAGTTGTGATGTCGTGAAGATGAGGAACTTTCCCAATGGTTACGGGTTGGTCAGTCAACAACGTCGCTGAAAGAATTGGTAATGCTGCATTTTTTGCACCAGAGATGGAGATTTCTCCATTTAACTGAGCACCACCACGGATAAGTAATTTATCCATAATTAATAATTGCCACCTTCAGTATTAGCTTAATGAACTAAGGCTATTTCTGTCGATCCCATTGGTCAGGAGTAAATGTTTGAATAGATAAAGCATGAATATCGGTACCCATTTTATCACCCAGCGTTTCATAAACCATCTGATGTTGCTGAACCATATTTTTTCCAGTAAAAGCTTCACAGATAACACGCGCCTGAAAATGCGTCCCATCATCACCTTCTACAATGATAATAGCATCTGGCAATCCTGCTTCGATAAGTTGTTTAATGATTTCAGGATTCATAATATTTTCAATTACTATTTTTGATAGATAAAAAGACAACTCTATAAAGCAAGCAACCGGGCATAACCCGGTTGCTTCAAAAATTGGTCTTTACTGTTGATTATTTTAAAAGTCTACTCGCAAGCCGTTCGTTTTTGATAGTAAGCTCCTTTACGAGTGCATCAAAACCATGTTTTTTGATTTGTGTAGTAAAAGATCCGCGATATGTTGAGACTAAACTGACACCATCAACAGTAACATCAACCACTTTCCATGTTTCATTCTTTTGATGCATTCGATAGGCTACAGGGAAAGGTTGTGCGCCATCACTTGTCATCTCAGTTTTAACCAAAGCCAGTTTAGATTTCTGGTTTATTTCGACTGGGTAGTATTTAATCTCCTGACCAGAATATTCAAGCAATGCTCGAGCATACGTGCGAACTAGCAATGTTTGAAACTGCGTAATAAAATTGCTACGTTGTTCTTCACTAGCAGTCTTCCAATTCTTCCCAAGAACCCATTTTGACATGCTAACAAAATCGTAATGAGGAATGACAAGCTCGTCAACCACAGCATATATTTTTGATGGATCGGCATCCAAAACTGAACGCTGCGATTTAATCCGTTCAATAACAGCATCTGCCGTTTGCTTAATAATTGAATCAGGAGTTTCGACCGCTGCCTGAGCAACACCAGCTATCATGCATATGATCAAAATCAACGAATTTACGACTCTGATTTTCATTGTAACACCTCTAAGAGTTTATAATTTTATCAACCCAAAATAGGGCTTAATAGTTTTAATAACTTATATTTTACCTATAATACATCAATCGTCATAATTAGCTTTTGACTGTCCAATGATTGATATTGTAATAACAATATATGTCTATAGATAGTATTTATTCTTAATGTATATTTTTATTCCTGTATGACCGGTAAAAAGCTCATATAATAATGCAATCGCTTTTTGTACTTCAAAGAACCTTTAAATTATTGTTTTTGAATGATTTTCAGTCAAATGGCTTTAATATTAAGATTAATTTTGGTAATAGTGTCAGACATGCTAACAATGCAATAAACATTGCTAACGCTGTCAATAGTCCAAAATAGATGGTCGGGATGAAATTTGAAAGTACCAGTATTGAGAATCCAATAATAATAGTAATGGCCGTATAGAAGACTGCTTTTCCTATATTTGCATGGCAATAATGCATTGTTTTGACATAATCACCTGTCCTCGAGAGTTCTTCACGAAATCGATATATATAATGAATACTATTATCAACCGCAATACCTATCGTGATCGCAGCAATAGTTATTGTCATCATATCAAGTGGAATTCTAAATAAGCCCATTAAGCCAAGGATAATTGCTGCAGCTAACATATTCGGGATAATACCAATAATCGCGAGAGTGAAAGAGCGAAATAGAATGACCAACATCAGTGCAATACCAGCCATGACTACACCTAATGTTAAGATTTGTGATTTAAATAGACTCTGCAGCATATTATTATAGAGAACTAGTATTCCCGTAATCTTAACCTTATCTTCAGCAAGTCCAAACTTTTCAACCAAATCTATCTTAATCTGTTCTAACAATTCTTTACGTCTCAAGTCTTTTAAAGAATCCAATATACGAATACTAATACGAGCTTCATTATTTTCTTCTGAAACATAAGGTCTGATCATACTATCCTTAATCTCACTTGGCATATTTTTACTAAGAATGGCAAGTTCAAACGCGTCGAACTCAGCCCCATTAATTTCTTCTCCCACACGAATGATTGACGCAAGTGACAAAACTTTACCAATCGCCGGAAAAGTCTCTAAGTGGTCATGTATTTGCTTTATCATATCTATCCGTTCTGGTGTGAACCAAATATCATCTTGGCCCTCAGTAAAGGCTTCGAATAAGACATCAAAATCTTCAAACTCGGTCTCTTCTGAGAAATCATCTATTTCCGACTCATCTTCAAAATTAATAATAATATCCATAGGTGTGGTTCCACCCATCTTTTCATCGATTAAACGAAGACCCTTATAAATTTCAGTACTATCGCTAAAATAATTTATAAAACTATTTTCTACCTGAAGACGAGTGATGCCATAGATACTAGTGGCGGCAAGAATAACAGTGATTATTAATATTTTACTTCCATATTTTTCGGTCAAACTTGCGAGCTTGGAAGTAAATTGAAATTCACTGTTTGAACCAGTTCTTTCTTTTCCTTTTGCTAACATACCCAATATAGATGGGAATAAGATAAATGATGTCAAGAAAGTAACACTTAAGCCTATTGTCATCATCCAACCAAAATCTATAATTGGCTTAATTCCACTAACTACTAAAGAACTAAATGCCATAATCGTAGTTAATGCAGTGTACAAGCATGGCCAAACCATCTTGCTCGCCATGGATAATACAAGCTCATGTTGTGATAATTCAGGATAATCATTAAATAACTGTCGATAACGTACGATAAGATGCACATTCATTGACATAGTGATTATCAACATCAACGAAATAAAATTTGATGATATGACCGTGACATGCCAACCAACCAAACTAAGGAGACCAATCATTAAGAGTCCTGCATAAAAACAACTCAGCAAAGGTAACATTACCCATCTGAGTTCACGAAATATAATTGACAACATGCCCACAAGAAACAAAAACACGCCAATGCCGAAGACAATCAAATCATTTTTAATGTACGTAATCATATCATCAGTAATCATGGTGACACCGCCCATATGCAGAGTCCCAAACTGTTGATATTTTGAAATTATTTTTCTTACGTCTATGATGTTGTCATGGTTAACTTTATCGATCACATTTTTCTGTGCTGTGTACTCAATTAATATATCATCCAACCTTGCTTGATCTATTTCATTAAGTTCGTGAGTATTAGCTTTCATCAACAGCTCATTACGTTCACGTTGTAAATTGCGAAATTCCGGGCTGTCTTTTAAGTTAATTTGAATAGCTGTTGTTTGCCCGTCTTCACTAATTATCAATTCTTTATAAATAGGGCTATTAAGTAACTCTTGTTTAACTTTCTCGATATCAAGACCACCGCCCTCTATCGTTCGGAGGTTATCAGCTACATCGGATAACTCTCCCTCTATCTGTTTAACCAATGGCACATCGACTAAACTAATTACTGATTCAACCGGCTCCAGCGTTCGGAAATCATCACGAATTTGAGTTATTACATCCAATGAAGATTCGGAAAACAGATCTTCCTTTGGTGAAAAAGTTACAAACAAAAAATCCTTAGTTGCATACCGGTCCAATGTTTCACGAAATAACTTTAAATCCTTGTCATCCTCCAACAACAAGGAATCTGCCGACGCATCAAGCTTGAAATCCTTTGTTTGCATGGCAAAAAAACCAAGTAATATTGCCATTATTAAACAGACCAACACAGGTTGTTTTAATACAAAAGTTGAATATGCCGATTTGATTAGAGTGATCATATGAATAACGTTTATTTTTTTAGGTTTTATGGATACTGATTTTAGATACTGTCTTCAATTTTGAGTAGACCCTTCAGTAATTCAATTTATCATTATTATTCTTCAAGCAGTTTCATCTTATAGCTATCTAGGTCTTCGGCAAAGACAATAACCGTCT
>JGI20155J14468_10000007_pt1 | contig 147986 bp, 152 predicted proteins | sample COG_05_FD_14468 | JGI IMG/M metagenome (IMG submission 14468) | reverse complement strand
ATGGTGGCCAGGGACAGAATCGAACTGCCGACACGAGGATTTTCAGTCCTCTGCTCTACCGACTGAGCTACCTGGCCATTATATGCGGTGAACAAAAAAGATGCGTATTAAACCGGTCTGAAAGGGTTTCGTCAAGCTGTGGTTTATTCCTCCGGGGCTTTGAAATCTTTTGGTGTTTCTGAACCGCCACCAAAAAAGTATTTCTCCATCTCTTCTTCCAGGAATTTTCGTGCTTTCGGCTCTATCGGCGTCAATCTGTTCTCATTAATCAGCATGGTTTGATGTCCCAACCACATTTTCCAAGCCTCTTTGGAAACCTGCTCATAGATGCGTTTTCCTAGATCTCCTGGGTACGTCAAGGTAGCCAGGCCCTCAGCCTCTTTATTAAGCTTGATACAATTTACACTACGACTCATCTAAAACTACCCTCTTACTATTGTTAATATCTTTAAGTATGGACACTACCGGCGCGGGAAAACCCAGCTGCTGGTCAGCATCCAAGTCTAGCCAAGTTGATAGTTTTGCATCATTTATACTGTTTGTCTGTCCTTTTAGTTTGATATGGACCGGTTTTATCAATAGATGGAAATGGGTAAACGTATGTTTAAAGCTTTTATACTCAATTGTGTTTTTTATCTTGTACCCGTATTTTTCTACAACTGAACTCTCTATAGTTTGATCTGTTGAAAATTCAGGAAAACACCAAAGCCCACCCCAAATACCGCTCGCCGGTCGTTGCTCTAGCAAAATCTGACCACGGCTATTTTCAATGATAGCGAATACTGTCTCGCGCTTGAGTTTGGTAGATTTTGGTTTAGAACCGGGGAAATCATGTTGCCTGCTCGATTTTAAGGCAAAACAATCATCACTTAGCGGGCAATGCAGGCAATCTGGCTTGCGTCGAGTACAAAGTGTGGCACCCAAATCCATAATAGCCTGTGTATAGCTACTAATGAATTCGTCGGGCGTATGTTGTTCAGCATAAGACCAAAGCGTAGTTTCAACCTCTTTTTTGCCCGGCCAACCTTCAACACCATGATACCGACTCAAGACTCGTTTCACATTACCATCGAGAATAGGATGTCGTTGATCACTTGCTAAAGACAGTATCGCGCCGGCAGTAGAACGGCCTATGCCGGGCAGATTGATTAAACCATCAAGATTAGAGGGCAATCGCCCCGCATTTTGCTCGATAATAACTTTAGCCGCCTTGCGCAGGTTTCTGGCGCGTGCGTAGTAACCGAGGCCTGTCCAATGATGTAAGACGTCATCCTGGTTGGCATTGGCTAAAGTCTCTACATCTGGGAAGCTTTCAATAAACCGATTGAAATACGGAATCACTGTAACAACCTGTGTTTGTTGCAACATGATTTCAGATACCCAGACACGATAGGGCGTTCGCTTAAGCTGCCAGGGCAAATCATGCCGACCATGTTGCCTAAACCAGGCTAATAGCCGGACTGAAAATTGATCATCAGGCATGATCTTTAAACATTAAAACAGTTTATCAAATAACTTTTTAGCGCCTTCGTTAATAAGATCATCCACCGGGTCTACTGGTTGGGCTGGTTGGGCTGGTTGCGGTTCTGCCTTCGGAGCAGGCTCAGTAGCTTGTTGTTCCGGGGCTGGGGCTGGAGCAGGTGCTGCTTGTTGTGGTGCCGGCTGTGCTTTTTTCTTAAGGCCTGGAATTTTTATACCCAGTTTGTCTAGTTCGTCGCCAATAGCATCTTGTACTTTATCTTGCACGACACCCTTCAAAACTTCCGACGCTATCCCGCCAGCATCTGGTAAACATTTCATATCCGCAACCTTGCCACGACATGCAATTGGCAGGTTATAACCGCCAAGATTGTATCGTTGATCACCTGATGTAGCGCTTGATGAATCGACTGTAGCCTTCAAATCGTATTTCCATGTCTCGTCGTTAAGATTAATTAACATTCCTTTACCTGTGACATTAAACCCAGACGCCGACATTAGAAGGTCATTATTATTAACAACGCCATTTTTTATATTCAATGTAGCAGTTAGCGCATTAAAGATAGTGTCGCCTTTTGTATTGAATGAACTAAAGCGTTTAGACTCAATCATCACTTCAAGTTGTCGCAGTGTCTTAGCTATATCAATTCCTTTTAGTACACCATTATTAAATGCTATATCGCCGGTACCTGATAATCTGCTCTTTAATACATCCGTATCTGCGCCCGATGAATTTAATGCTAGCTTGATATTAGCTTCGCCTAAGAGGTCTGCTTTACCAGTGACATCAGTTAACAATGGCTCAGATTGCACGCCGGTAAGACTGGTATTGATTGTTAGCTTTGGTTCTTTGCCTTTTGCATCTAGGTAAATATCACCCGCATAGGCACCTTCATAAAGTTTGGCAGCGATAGGGTTTAATTTAATATCGCCTTGATCAGCACGAATACTTAATTCCATGTCTGTGAGTTTTGCGTTTGATATAACAAACTCACCCATTACAAAGTCACCTTTTATCTTAATCGCGCGTAAGGTCTCAACTGGTATTTTTGTCGCAACACCAGCGGCAACGGTTTCGGGTGTCGCTGCTTTAGTTTTATTATTCTCGGTCGCTGGCGGTAGATAACGATCGGCATTTAGTTTATCGACACCTAATCCAAACTCGATATCCAATGGTGACAGACTCTTAAGGTTGATATCGCCTTGTAGGCGTGTTTCGTCTAGCTCTGCCTTCAACCCTTTTAGGTTAATACTGCCGCTAGTACCACTAAATGAGGCTGACAGTGCAACACGTTTTAGTACTTTTGGATCTGCCGTTACTGGCACTTCCTGGTTTAAGGTTTTCAAGAATTGTCGTAAGTCAAAAGGTGCAATAGCTATATCACCTGACAACGCAGGTTCGGTTTTAAAATTTATCGCCTTAACTGCGCCTTTCACGTCCAGACCGAGACCAGCAACACTAAGGCCGCTTAATTCAAATATTTCCTGTTCCAGATTAATAGTTGAATCCGCTTTTACAGATAACTTGACCGGTGAATTTGGTATTTTCTTGCCCGCAAAAACTGCATTTAATGAAAGTGGTTTTAAACTCAACTTATTAGTATTGCCATTGATGCCGGTATTGATCTCAATCGATTGTAATACCTCGGCAAGATCAGCCTGACCCATGGCTCTTAATAATGGCTTTGGCTCTTTACTGGTAATCATAAACTGACCTCCCATATTGCCGCTGCTTTTCTGAATATTATCTCCCTTTAAGTTTCCGCTTAAATTGAATCCCAGGGCATTTGCAGCTAGTGAGGGTAAATCGATCTTTCCTGACTTCATGTCGACATTAAAACGAGTATCAATATTAAACTTCTTGTCCTTAATCTTGCCAAGGTCCTGTGCCAAGACAGGCAATGCACTATCCTTAGCTTGAAATGCCCCGGCAATTTGCATCAACAGGGGTAAGTCAGGCCCATTTGCCTTGAGCTCTCCGCTCAAAGAAGGCGTATCACTGCTCACTTGTTTTGCATTTAATTTGGCAGTGGTCACCATGCCCAATGCCTTTATAGAAAGGTTAGGTATATCAACAAAACCTGCTTTTAGATCCGCATCAAAATCAGTCTTTATATCGAATGCCTTTGGCGCATCATTGAGTTGTTTTGAAAGCAACTTTGAATCTTGTTTTCCATCACCGAGTAATTGAGAGGCAATCTTGATTAATGCGGGTAAGTCCGGACCACTCGCGGTTAACTTACCTTTTGCAGCAGGCGTCTCCGATTTAACATTGCGTGCAGCAATCTCCGCATTAATCTTACTGCCGAGAAGATTGATGTCTAACTTAGAAACATCAACATCATTTCTATCCATGTCTGCATTAAATACGGTACTTAATTTGAATGTCTTGTCTGACATCTTTGCCAGCTGACTTGCCAGTGGCTCTATTTCAAATATCTTGAAGAGTTGCGACAAGTCTTTTCCATTAACATCAATGTTGCCGTTAACTTGCGGTTTTCCAGAAAGAATCTCTGCGGCATCAATTTGACCCTTGACCTCGGTATCAAAGGCACTCAGCTCAAGCCCCTTGATTTGAGCGGTCTCACGACTGACATCGACATTAATCTCAGAACTCAATTTGACAACTGTCTGGCCTCCAGGGATAGCCTTCCCCTTAACTGTTGCTGCTAATAACATCGGATTTAAGGTTAATACATCGCCTCCATCCGCATAGGCAACCGTCCCGGTAAATTTGATTGCGGAGGAGAGTGCCGGTTTTGAAGCAGCGGCATTTAAAGCAGCCGTGATGTCTATTGGTTCGCCTAGTTTTAATTCACCGGTCGCAATATTTGCATTGGTAATCTTGTATTCCACCTCTTGCTGCATATCATGCCAATGAATATTGGCATCTTTAATATCAATACCACCCAATACTAACGCTGCTAATGGCATCGCCTGATCGCTACCGCCGGAATCCTCAGCACTAGGCCCCACCAAGTCATCCCAATTAGTAACACCCTTGGCATTTTTTGCCAGATTAATGGTCGCACCATGCAATACCAGAGTATCCATTTCTAATTGTTTTCGTAACAGGGGTAATAATTTTGCACGCGCTTTGATTGTTTTAGTTTGCAGGAATGGTGCGTCACCAAAGCCTTTGGCATTACTCAAACTGACGCCTTCGATATCAAGCCCTAACCACGGATAAAAAGTAAGTCCAATATTGCCATCGATACGCAGGTCTCGGCCTGTTTCAGCTTTTACCTTGCTCGCGATCGTATCTTTGTAATCATTCGGATCGATATAGGCCAATGTAATGGCAACTGCCCCTATAGCAATAATGCCTAAAACACCAAGGCCGAGAACCAGTTTAATCAGAAATTTCATTTAACATTTACCTTTATCATTTATTTAATTTTTTTCTAAGGCGTTTAATAGCCGCCTTAACTTGTTTTGGTGCCGTACCACCGACATGATTCCGGGCGGATACGGAACCTTCTAGTTCTAATACCGCATAGACATCATCTTTGATGACCTTACTGAATTGTTGAAGTTCAGGCAGCGTCAAAGCTGGCAAATCCTTATCGTGCTGAATTGCAAATTGAACAGTTTTACCGACAACTTCATGCGCATCTCTGAAGGGCAGGCCTTTAACCACTAAATAATCGGCGAGATCCGTTGCCGTAGCAAAACCCGCTGCCGCGGCCCTGTACATCGTTTCATGGTTTACTTTAATTGTCGGTATCAAACCAGCATAGGCGATCAGAGACATTTTTACCGTATCAATGGCATCGAACAAACTCTCCTTGTCCTCCTGATTATCACGGTTATAAGCCAGCGGCTGTGCTTTCATCAGGGTAAGCAATGCCATCAAATCACCATAAACTCGACCTGTCTTACCTCTCACTAATTCAGGAATATCGGGATTTTTCTTTTGCGGCATAATAGACGAACCGGTACACCAGGCATCACCTAAATCAATAAAGCCACTGGCCTGCGACATCCAGATAACCAGTTCTTCGGAAAACCGTGAAAGGTGCATCATGATCAAACTCGCGGCAGCAGTAAGTTCGATGGCAAAGTCACGATCACTGACTGAATCCAATGAATTTTGTGTTATGCCATCAAAACCCAATTCTTTGGCGACCATATTTCGATCAATTGGATAGCTTGTGCCAGCGAGCGCTGCTGAGCCAAGAGGTAGCAGGTTAAGTCTCTTGCGACAGTCATGTAGACGCGACCGATCCCGCAATAGCATTTCGGCCCATGCCAATAAATGATGACCAAAGGTAACCGGCTGTGCAGATTGCAGATGAGTAAAGCCCGGCATAATGGTATCAAAGTGATCTTCGGCCAGCGTTAATAATGCAGTTAATACTGCATTAATTTGATCGCAAATCAGATCGATCTCATCACGACAATACAAACGAATATCAGTCGCAACCTGGTCATTTCTAGAGCGTCCGGTATGCAATTTTTTACCCACATCACCGATATGCGCCACCAGAGCCGTCTCAATGTTCATATGCACGTCCTCTAGAACGCTTAACCATTGAAACTGTCCATTTTTGATATCTTTCTCAATTTTCTTTAGTCCGCGAACAATCTGATTACTTTCCTTTCCAGATATCACGCCAACATTGCCCAGCATACGCACGTGAGCTATTGAACCCATAATGTCATAATGGGCCAGTCGTTGGTCATAGGAGACAGATTCGGTGAATTGTTCAACAAATTTATCTGTTGGGGCCGTGAATCTCCCGCCCCAAGGTTTTTCTGTATTATTTGAGCTCATTTTCAGTGATAGTGTGTTTATATTTTTTACAATGGACAGTATAACTTAAGGTTGACGATTTTAGATGCCAAATCTTAACGAGCAAGATAAGACCAGTTTCCTACCAAATTTTTGCAGTGCGGATGTCTTATTTATCGTCGTTCTTAGCTCTGAGTTGCTCGCTATCATTTTAACGCTGGCATTACCGCTGTACACGGATGATTTGATGTTTAATCTGGCGATGAATTCACTTTTTATTCAGTGGATCGCCCTATCCTGTGTTGGCATTCTTTGTGTATCAAGACGATTTATTGCAACGCTCTCAGAAAAACAGGCTGCCGTCGTTAGTTATTTATTAATACTACTGGTTTCATTCATCATTGCAGAATTAGCCTGGTGGTCATTATATATATATCCGGACAGAGGCAGTCCTGACCAAAAATTACACGGCCTCTTTCTAGTGCGCTCTTTAGGTATCTCAGCAATTGTTGGATTTATCGTTTTGCGCTATTTATACGTTCAACATCAATGGCGTAAGAATATCGAGACTGCGGCCATGTCCCGTTTTCAGGCCTTACAGTCCCGAATACGCCCCCATTTCTTGTTCAATTGCATGAATACGATTGCCAGTTTAACGCGCAAGGCGCCCGATTTGGCGGAACAATCCGTGGAAGATTTGGCCGATCTATTCCGTGCAAGCTTACTCGAACCAACCGAGTTATATAAAATCGCTGATGAATGGAAACTCTGCCGGCATTACCTGCGAATAGAGAGCCACCGTTTGGGGGATCGATTACACGTTGAATGGGATATTGATTCATTGCCTGATAACGCATTAGTTCCGCCGTTAAGCTTACAACCCTTGCTCGAGAATTCTATCTACCATGGAATAGAACGACTGTCTGAAGGCGGCACAATAAATATCCGCGGTAAATTTGAAGATGAAAAGCTTATTATCATTTTCTCAAACCCCATTCCTGACAAGGATGTTGAGGATACACATAAAGGAAATAAACACGCACAGGATAATATACGTCAACGATTGGATGCGATCTTTGGCGCAGAAAGTGATCTGATTATTGAAAGTAAACAACAGCAATACACTGTAAAACTGACACTACCTTACAAACGCAATGAAAATATTAATCGTTGATGATGAAGCTTTAGCACGAGAACGACTTCACGTTCTTGTGACCGAGCTATATCCAGACATTATTACCATTGACGCCATTAATGGATTTGATGCATTAGATAAGATTTCGGAACATTCACCAGAAATAGTTTTATTAGACGTCCGCATGCCGGGCATGGATGGGCTTGAACTTGCAAACCATCTATTACATCTGGAGTCACCTCCTGCCATAGTTTTTACGACGGCATATCAGGATCATACCTTGAGTGCATTTGATTCTAATGCAGTTGACTACTTACTCAAACCGATCAGGAAAGAACGTCTTAAAATTGCTATTGAACGTGCTGCTGTTGTTAGCCAATCTAAACTTGCTTTACTGAGCCATGACGGTGGAGCTCCTTCAGCACGCACACACCTCAGCGCTATAGTTCACGGCAACATACAATTGATCGCTATCGAGAATATTTATTTCCTTAAGGCTGAACAAAAATATGTCACTGCCGCCTGGCCCGGCGGAGAAATACTAATTGATGAACCATTGGTCACGCTGGAAGCTGAATTCTCAGATCACTTTATCCGAATCCATAGAAATGCATTGGTTGCGATTAATCATATCGAAGAACTCAGGAAGACGGCAGAAGGTCAACACGCCATTAAACTAACAGGCATACCGATTGAGTTATCAGTAAGTCGACGACACTTTAGTGACGTCAAAAAAATAATCAAACAACATTAGCGATTTCACGAGCAGCGGCTAGCAAGGCTAATCTTGCAATAACACCGTAAGTATAAAATCTATTTTGATGACAATCTGGCTCCTGACTTGGATCCGGAAGAATACAACAATCTGCAAATGCCAATGGTTCAAAACGCATACCCGGTGCATTTAGGTTCTGACTGGCTGAACGTTTTGAATGAACTCGATAAAAACCACCCACAACTTGATGCCCCAGCATATAGACTACTGGCTCAGCAACAGTTTCTTCTTCACCCCAGGTTTCATTCGTATACACACCTTCCTGAATAATCACCTGACTGACTTTTTGCCCTTCTTTAGTCGTCGCCATTTTCGTGCGTTCTTTTCGATTTAATGCCGCTATTTCATCTGAACTTCGAATGGTCATAACACCCATACCATAAGTTCCAGCATCCGCCTTCACCATGACAAAGGGTTCACAATCTAACTCGTGTTCATCGTATTTAGCTTGAATAGCCTTCAATAATGAATCTACATTTTTCGACAGACAGTCAACACCTTCACGCTTCATAAAATCAACTTCACCGCAGTTACGAAACATAGGGTCTATTAACCAGGGGTCAATATCGATTAGTTCAGAAAACTCCTGTGTAACTTGTTGGTAAAACTTAAAGTGATTTGATTTGAGCCTAGATGACCAACCTAGAGCGGTCGGCGGCGTGATTTCTTGTTCTATACCTTCCAGTATTTCTGGTTTACCTGTCGCCAGATCATTATTTAATAAAATAAGATCCGGATTAAAATCATCAACAAGTATGCGGTCTTGATCGCGCTTAACAGGTTCTAACAATACTGAGCGTGAGGATTCGAGATCAATTCGCATTGGCTCATCCAGATCAGGCATTAAACTACCAATACGGACTTCAAAACCTGCCTTCTCGATCATTGATTGCAGACTGGCAATATTCTCCAAATAAAATAAATTACGCGTATGGTTCTCCGGGATAATCAATATTTTGTCTATTGGTTTATCTGTAGACTCAACTGCCATCTGTACCGCGTGGATACATAAGGCTTCAAATGATGGGTTCAGATTGTTAAAGCCTGCTGGAAATAGATTTGTATCTACCGGTGCAACCTTATAACCCGCATTACGTAAATCGACAGAGGCATAAAATGGTGCCTGCGTCTCACGCCAGGCATTCCTGAACCATGCTTCAATAGAGATTTGATTATCAAGCATCAGCCGTTCCAGATGCTGAAAAGGCCCTGTTAATGCGGTTGTTAGATGAGGAACTGTCGCAGGCTCATTTAAAGTCATGATAGATTTTAGAATTCTTTTTTATAATATAGCGTGATTATTACATATGGGTATTGAACGCATTTAATTCAAGTCTCCCCATAGCTGCTGGGCATTACTCACCGCGCAGACTACAGCAGTCTCTGTTCTCAGTATTCTTGGACCCAGACTGATGGGCTGACAATCGTTTGCTAGTGCTTGCTCGACTTCAATATCACTGAACCCGCCCTCTGGACCAATCATCAATGTTACCTCATTACCAGGCAGCTTAGGCTTAATGTTTGGCATGGTTTGTTGACTCGTAGGGTGCAATATTAATCGTGTCGTTGATACATCTATGCTCAGCCATTCTCCGAATGAGACCGGTGTTTGAACTTCCGTCAACAAACTTCTACCACATTGTTCCGTTGCACTGATAATTATGTTTCGCCAGTGCGTCAATTTATTCTGCATGCGACTATCCTGTATTTTCACATTACTAAACTCTGAGATAACAGGGATTATATTCTTTACGCCAAGCTCAACCGCCTTTTGAATCGAAAAATCCATATGCTGCCCCTTCGCTACTGCAAGACACAGGTTTATGGTTAACGGTGATTCATTATTACTACGCCTGGATTCTTCAATTTCAATCTGCGCACTTTTTTTACTAATTTCAATAATTTTTGACTCAAACTCATCACCAAGATTATTAAATAATTTTATTGCATCACCAGTACGCATCCTGAGAACATGAGAAATATAGTGGGCCTTATCGCGAGGTAAATTAATAACTTCACCTGTCGTCAATGACATATCAATATAAAGGCGTGGGACTCGCATCGTTTACTTTAGTAAGGTTCCGTATTGTTTTAGCTGCTTTTAAAATGAGTAAGGAAATTAAAAATGCTCCAGCGTCTAATCGCCTTTCTGTTATGATAATACTTATCAAACGAACCGGCTTATAATTCTTTTATGCAACACGCTAAATATTCTCTCGGACAGATTATTCATCATCGAAAATTCGATTACAGGGGAGTAATATTTGATATCGATGCTACATTTAGCGGTACAGAAGCCTGGTATGAAGCGGTTGCAAAATCAAAATCGCCCAAAGATCAGCCCTGGTACCATGTTCTGGTGGATAATTCGCAACAAACCACCTATGTTGCTGAGAGGCATCTTGAGGCTACTGGTTCAGTATTACCGATAAATCACCCGCTAATTAATCACTATTTTATAAATTTTATCGATGGTCGTTATGCTCACAATAATACCAACAACTAATCTAAACCATGATTAAGAATATCAAAAACTATTTTGAAGCGTTATTAAGCGATGATGCAAAAGACGAGTCATCTCATGCCAAGACGATTGAGCTAGCAACTGCAGTCTTAATGATAGAAATTAGTCTGGCCGATGATCATATTCATGACGAAGAAAGAAATGTTATAAAAACCGTGCTATCGGATCATTTCAAACTAAGCAAAGAAAAAATTAATGAATTAATAGACTCGGCCGAGAATGAAGTTAACCATGCCGTCTCTCTATATGAGTTTACCCGGCTCTTAAACGACACGCTATCTATGTCGGACAAGATAAATATTATAGAGAGTTTATGGCGTGTGGCGTATGCCGATTCGGTGCTTGATAAATATGAAGAGTACTACATCAGAAAAATTACGGACTTACTCTATATCTCACACTCGGATTATATCCAGACGAAATTAGCAGCGGCTGAATAAACCCTTTAGGCTTTCATTCAAGCTTTAGCTTCAAGCAATAACTGGATCAACTGGTCTTCATATTCTATACGTGTGGTTAGTTCTTCAGCCAACATTGAAAGATCCTCCTGAAAATGATGCAGCTCATGCTCATTATTTTCCGGATTATATTTTTCATCAAAGGCCAATGCAATTTGAGTTGTCTGCTCTATTCGCGGGTATATTTGAATTGCCAGCTCAGAAACTGATCTTCTGCGTTCCTTACCTTCTGCAATTCTATCGTATAAGCCGAAATGTCCAGCAGCAATATAATCGACTAAAACTTGATTAAATTCTTCAAGGTGAGCAACTGACTTAACTGATGCAGCATCTGGTCCTTCCGTTGAAACTTTCAGCATTAATGATAATAGCTGCTTTCGTTCCTTCAGCATGTGCTGTACTAGCTCATTGCTTTGACAACGCCTCTCTTCTGTTTCATCTGCTTGCTCTTTCATAATGATATCGTCCATTATTTATAGGGAAATCCTGTTCCCAGTCTTATTATTTGATCTCAGCCGTGATTTTAACCACCAAACTGGATATCTTTTGATGTCCCAGATACTTCGGATAACAGCAGAATCGTCAATCACCATAGCGTTATGCCATCGACGAGTTATTCGACTTAACTCCACATAACCATAAATATTAGGTATCTGATCGCAAGCTTAAATAATACGCTCATTTACAACTTTAATAAGGCCATTTGCTGATCAATTCACTATATTCTTTAAAACCTGTATCGGATAAACTGATGCAACAAAATGAATGGAAGTTTATTCAGATAACATCTGAAATATTATTATAATAATCAACATGATAGAAATTCCTGGTTATAAAATAGATAGAGAAATCGGAAAAGGAGGTATGGCGACAGTCTATCTGGCCACACAGGAATCCCTTGGGCGCTCTGTTGTCCTAAAGATACTAGATAAAGTAAACAGTGCTGCTGTGGCGGACATGACCCAGCGATTTATCGATGAAGGGCGCATCGTAGCCTCGCTGCATCATCCCAACATTGTCACCATATTTGATATCGGTACGGCTGATGATGAGCTCTACATCTCCATGGAATATGTTCAAGGTGGCGATTTAAAAAAGCGCATGGAATCACATGTATCTCCCAAAGTAGCCTTAGATATCATTGAAAAAATAGGTTCTGCCCTAGGTAGTGCCCACTCACATAATGTCATCCATCGAGATGTCAAACCTGCAAATATTCTCTTTCGCGATGAAGAAACACCATTATTGACTGATTTTGGAATAGCCAAGCAAACCGATACGGAAACAGATCTGACGTCTACAGGCATCTTTCTTGGCAGCCCTAATTACGTTAGCCCGGAACAAGCGGATGCCAAGAAGGTTGATGGGAGATCGGACATATACAGTCTTGGATGTATATTTTATGAGATGCTAACCGGCTACAAACCGTACCATTCTGATTCTGTAATAGATATCGTCATACAACACAAGACTTCTCCCGTGCCGACGTTACCTGAAAAATTCAAAATCTATCAACCATTGCTCGACCGGATGATGGCTAAAAGTCTTGATGACCGTTTTGCTAGTGCAGAAGTTATGCTGATGAGTATAAAAAAACTGCAGGCTTTAGACAATGCTGATCAATTAACACCTGATTTTGATATAACTGGCCATGAAGCACCGCCTGACAAAAGTAGCCCATCAAAAAACAAATCTAAACTAACATTAAACGTCTTATTACTCTTGTCCGCGATTTTCTTTTTTAGTCTTCAGTATGTAGAGATAAAACTTAAAAACTCTGAGACGCGCATAGATAGAGTGTCAACAAATAGTGTATTGCCGCTCACGGCGGCGACTGCCACAACGTCTAACAATCTTGCTGACCAAACATTAGAAACAATACAAACTGCATCAGCAACACAACAAACACAAGTAAGCGAGCCTACGGTCAAGGTAGTTACACCTCCTGTTTCAGAAGAAGTTTTAAGTGCATTAGCCTGGCTAGGTAAAAAAAGCCTGGATGAATATAAATTGACCTATCCAGAAAAAGATAATGCTTATTATTACTTTTCCAGATTATTGGAGTTACAACCTGATAACCGCACAGCCTATGAAGGGATATTATCGATAGCCGAACGTTACGCAATTCTTGCTGAACGTTCTCTAGTTAATAATGAATCGGATAAAACTCAAACTTATATCGAGATAGGTTTACAGATTAACCCCAAGAATGAAGCTTTATTATCCTTGAAATCTATAGTGTCGACACAAGAAACAGACTTTTGGCATACAATTAAAACAATGTTTTGATGTTGCGCAAGATTAACAATTTCGAATAGTTAGTCTATTGTTCTAGCGCTTTTTTAGCGCTTTCAGTTTGTGCCTCCTCCCATTCGGTGATTAGTTTGCGCAACTCATCGACCGTATTTTCAGTATCCTGCTCATCCACAACATCTTCATCAACAATAAGCCCATCATCTGTTGTGTCGACCACAGGCATTTCTTCAAGTGCTTCTAATTCAGGTTTTTTGGGTTTATCTTTAACATATTTATTTTTCAACTCTAACGATTTGGCAAGTTTATCTTTGGCTTTCTGTTGATCTTCTTCTACCAAAACAAATGCCCTTTGTCTTAATTGTTGACGCACTTCCTCATCAACCTCGATAGCTGTGTCATCAATGAGACGCCCATTATCAAAGACAAAGACTCGCGGGCCAGATAAAGCGCTTCGATACCACATTGGCGGCTTTCCAGATAATTGCGTCGAGCCTGTGTCAGCTTCAATCCATTGATACATCCTCGCAGAAATGCCCTGGCTAAAGACGAGCAATAACACTAAAGAGTATTTGATTATGAGCTTTTTATTTTTCATGTTCTAAGTATATTCTAAATACATTAGTTATCTACGTCAGCACTTAAACATTAGCGCCAATACAGTTTAGATACGCATTTTCAAGATCATTAGCATTAAATTCTTCACAACATTGCAAAGGTGAACCGTTAAAACAGACTTTGCCACCATGCAAAACAATAATTCGGTCACAAATACTCTCTACGTCTGCTAACAAATGCGTGCTAAAAAATAATGTCTTCCCTGTTTCCTTTAAGCTTACTAGGTGTCGTTTCAGATAGGCACGCGCTTTTGGATCCAGTCCACTCATCGGCTCATCAAAAAGCAACATGGGTCTTTGGCTCAAAAAACAAGCGGCCAGTCCAAGTTTTTGCGACATCCCTTTTGAATACTGTCGAACTGATTTTTTTAATGCTGATATGTCCAGATCCAAAATATCAAATAATCTTTCTATATCGACATCTTTTAATTTAACCTTATTCAGTTCCGCCATATAGGAAAGAAAATCTTTTCCGGTTAAGTAATAGGGGGGGATAAATTTTTCTGGTAAAAATGAAAGTGACTCACGCGATGATGTCTCTCTATGCGGTTTACCAAAGATCTCAACCTTGCCAGAGTCTATCGAAATAAAGTCCAATATGGCTTTTATTAATGTCGTTTTACCAGCACCATTAACGCCAACTAGACCAACATACTCTCCTGCGTAGACGGATAGGTTAATATTTTCCAGGACCGTCTGGGCGCCATACCGCTGATTAATTTGTTCAACTTTAAGTGCAATTTTAGTCATTTATCATTCTGTCGTTGTGAGAGTCCTCGGCTTACTCACCTCTATCGCGCTATCTTACCCATCCATGCACCCGCAGCATACCGTACATCCTGTACATCCTGTACATCGCTGCTCCTGTGCGTCCATGCACCCCGCAGCATACCGTACATCCTGTACATAAAAATGCCCGCTAAGTGCGGGCATTAATTAAGTCGAGTTTTGTATTTGATTTAATATACAAAAACCTGCGGACAATCCTGAAAGTCATCAAAGATATCGTAAATATCGGTGCTATTGGCTGCAGCATTGCCGCCTGCAGTATTTGTAGGTCCATTTGCGGTAGCGTTTGTCGCACAGTCTGCAAATGAAGGTAAAAACTCTATCGCATCAAAAGTTGTCGAAGAACCGTCTGTATTGGTTAATCTTAAAACACCAGTATTCGGTAGGCCATCATCTACCTTGACATCCAACTCCCGGGCAATCGTAACCGGTACATTTCGACCCATATGCAGGTTCAAACGGATAGAGGCAGTTCCGGTATAACCCTGATTTCGAGTCAGAACTAATGCACCATTAAATGCATTCGAGGGCCCAACTCGGTCTGTGACATAGGCTCCTTCGGAGGCTGGCACAGCTGTAGCCGGCGTAAATCCACCGCCAAGAAATTGTGACTTAGCCAGTTGCTCCCATACGGCGGCAGCTTCTTCAAGTGTATTATCTAATTGACCATTGCCATCTGTAGTTGAGGCTGCTGCCGGTAGAACAATCGTGACACCCATTGCTTGAGAAGCTGCTACAGAACCAAAATCACCCGGCACCTGACGGTAGCGATCAATGAAACCGTAGTACGCTGCCTGTATACCTGAATTCTGATCTGCCAGGTTACGCACGCGCGCACTATTGATTAATTCCTGACCTTTAAGGATACCGCCTAATAATAAGCCGATGATTACGAGTACAATTGCAATCTCGACTAGTGTAAAACCTTTCTGTTTATTAATGTTCATAGTTGCTTCTCCATTTAAGCTATATCTGCTTTTATTAAATATAATGCAGGTAACATGCCATAACAATAAGTCATTGTTTTTAATGTAAATACAGATCACAATCTAAAGTAAAAGGTTAATATTTTGTTGATTCATCATCAATACTGTTGAGAACTCGACGATCCTCTTTTGAACCGTCTGCCATGAGTGTTTTTTTAATTTGGTAAATACCAGCATGACTAGATAAGATTAGGGATGAATCACCCATATTCATGCTTGATATGAGCATTAAGAAAAATATTTACGTAATAACTCCCGATACTGATGAAAACACCTGAAATAACAAAGCACACTCTAATCAAAATATCTGTCATCTTCAGTGTATTTATGATCTTCCTTTCAGGAGGTATTGGCCTTATAGAGATTACTATTGCTCAGAACCCTCTCATCAATATTAGCAGCAAACTGTTTAATCAATCGACCAACTATAGCCTTGCATTAGGCAACCTGATCCAGACAAAAGAATTCATGTTTTTGCTTACAGCAGGACTGATACTGACCTGCTTGCTACCGTTATTATCTCCGCTAAAAGCATTCCTGCTGACTTTTGTAATGATTCTTTTAGCAGCGACTATTGGCTATTCAAGCCGCAATGTTGGCTTAATACCAATAGAATATTGTGTATTAACCATCTTGGTTATCTACATGATGAATGTGTTGGTCAGTTATTTCATGGAAATACAATCCAAACAACAGTTAATAGAGGCCTTCGCACAATATATCCCACCGCAATTAGTCGATGAGTTAAGTCGCTTACCCAAGGGGCTCTCTTTGGAAGGAGAATCAAGAACATTAACTATTTTCTTTTGTGACCTGAGAGACTTTACCAGTATTTCTGAAGAACTAAATCCAAAGCAACTGAATGTATTACTGAACGAATATTTCACCTTAATGACTGAGATATTGTTTAAACATGGCGCAACGATAGATAAATATATTGGTGATGCCATCATGGCATTCTGGAACGCACCAACAGAACAACCAGAGCATGCACAGCGNTCAGTTGAGGCATCGCTTGAAATGATTCAAGCCCTAGAAACGCTTTCAGAGAAATTTATCAGCCATGGCTGGCCTCGACTTTCCATGGGCGTCGGTATCAATACAGGTAGAGCCAACGTCGGTAATATGGGCTCAAAATATCGTATGGCATATACCGCTATTGGCGATGCGATCAACCTCGCCTCACGCATAGAATCTCTCACGCGCATCTATCGTGTCCCTATATTAATAAGTGAGCACACGCATAAGCAATTAAAAGGAATCACTTGTAGAGAGATTGATCAAGTACAAGTCCGCGGAAAACATCAACTTACCAGGATCTATCAACCACTATGTCGAGACAACGAAGTTGATGCCGCATTAAAAGAGAAACTTATCATCCATGCGGAAGCGATGGCGCTCTATTATTCAGGAAAGGATAAAAACGCATGTAGAATGTTTAAAGAACTTTATGAAAGTGATAATAATGACAAATTTTATAAGGCCATTATTAAAAAAATCATGGGCTTATAATTTTATTGAAGCGGCGCAGGTTCTTGCTGCTGACGATCTTCAATTTCTGCTAATCGTTGAGCTAAAAATTTTAATTGATGTACGTCTTTCAACTCACCACTTTCTAGTAAACCACCTATTAGTACCTTTGCACTTTCCAGTTCACCCATATCTTCCAGAACAAAAATCTCCATTTGTTTTGCCCAATACGGGACATTGTCTCCGCTTGCGTATTGTCGAATGAGTCTTGCGCATGCTAAAGCTAATTGCTGGTCTTTGATTCTATGTTTTGCAATATAAACTGCATGCGCCATAAACTGCCAACGTTCATCTGGGTTTTCCAAAAACTTTTTACTAATATAATCGATCATCTTCTTTTGTTTATTCTCATCCGAGACTTCAGCATAAAACCTAATCGCCGCTAAAAGCGGATACTGAATTCTATTATCAAGATCTAGTATTAAATCCAGCCATTCACTCACTCTGCCGTAATCCAGTTCCTTCAAGGGAATACTGATGCCCGGTTGATTATCAAATGCCTGCAACCATAACATCAACCACTTTGCTGCGGGGACTGGATCATCAAGACTAACAAGTGTTACCAGTGACGTACTCGGCGGCGCAGGTAAATCATGTCGCTTAATTTCGAGATTAGTAGATGACCAATGCCAATAACATTGCAAGAACAAACTTAAAAACAGAACAGACCATACGCTTACGGGGACAAAAGAGTTATTTCGTGTATTTTTTACAAAGAGCTTCATTGAGTATGCTTTTCTTATAATTCCTTTCTGTATAAATCAAATAACGCTATAGATGAAATAAAAATGACATAGATTATTGTTTGCCCCAAGACAATACTCATGTCGTGAAATACATCAATTTCATAAATAAGCCATTCAGTTTGAGTAAATTTATAAAGATCGGGGATTATGTAAGCAATCACTTCTAATAGTCCATTCATAAACTTATGACTGATTGAACCAAGTGCAAGAATCGGGGAATGACTAATTAATTGAATGGCCTCAATTGATCGTGACAATATATAAAATGCGATAACTACACTAAAAGAAATAGTAATGCTGCTAAATGAAAACAAGCATAATAAGCTTAAGGAAATGATTATCAGAAGTTCACAAAACAATGATAACGACCACAACAACACCATGCTCGCTGGAGCAAATAGACATAAGCACGCCGCAATCATTGACACGACTATTAATGCTACTACCGAAAAACCGACAAATTTTCCAAAATAATAGGATGACCGTGGCACTGGATGAGAAAGAATTAGTTCGAAACCTTTATCATTAAACTCCCGAATCATACTCGTTATAACAAATAAACCTATTGTGAAGACCGAAAACAAACGTAAAGCAGAAGCAAGTATGGCTGCTTGTGTCATCGCGCCCTCTGTTATGGCAAGTTCACCAATAAACAAAGCAATCAAAAATAAGCCTGCAACCCCGCCAAAAATAAACAGGAGAAACTTATCCCTGATTGCCTCCCAAATCGAGAACTTTGCTATTGTACGTAATAGATTGTGATTCATGGTATAAGACTATTCTTTACTACTCCGGTCTGAGCTAATATAACAAAAAACTGACATCACAAGGTTATTTGTGTCTACATTTCTAAATAAATTTTTCATAAAAAGAGATCTCGTCATTCTTGTTTTGATGCTGGGATTACTACATCTATCTATCTGGTTGGATTTTGGCAGTTTGATTTCTCGCTCGCTTATGCTGAGTCATCTTGGCCTCTTCTTGCTTTGGCAACCAGTATGGCGTGGAGATGAGAAATTAGGTATTGAGAATACGGCTCTTTTTATAATTTTTACATTGTCATTAACATTTTGGTTAAACCCTTGGCTGCTCTTCGGCTGGCTTGTTTTGTTAATCGGCTTTATTAGTGGTCGAGTAACACTTAGCAGAAATGAAAGAACTATTTATAACCTTGCCCTCGGGTTCCTCGCCTTAGAACTACTCTTTGCAAGCGTTCCTAAGCTTGCCTTTATAAATATTGAGTACAATTTTTTATTTGAAACAGCGCTACCTCTCATATTCATACCCATAATACTATTAGCATTTTCAAACTCTAAAGCAGTCCACGCTACTCCTGCTGTAGATTTTATTCATGCCATAATGACCTCCATGCTGACCAGTCTTGTGGCATTAGGCACTTTGTTAAACATGTTTCTAAGTGAGTCATCCTATTTAGTGGCGTTGACCCAAACCTCAGTTGCTATTGGTGGTTTTATTATCTGTATTAGTTGGTTACTGACGTCGCAATCACGCTTTAGTGCTGTAACGCAATTATGGTCAAACTATATGCTCAATATAGGCACACCTTTTGAAGAATGGCTGTCTGACTTATCAACGGATAGTGAACAAGAGCTCTCCCCCGAGCGCTTCCTCAATGAGGGTATGAATAAATTAGTTAAGCTGTCCTGGATCTCCGGTATTAAATGGTCAGTTGATGCTACCATTCATGAAATTGGCGAGGCCACTATTCATCAAGTTGAATTCAATAATGAAAATTTTACTGTGCACGTATACACCTACAGGCAAGCTGGTACATCTTTAAAACTACATAACAATCTGCTGATTAAATTACTACATAACTTCTACATCAATAAACAACGTGAACAGGAATTAACTCGTCAAGCTCATTTAAAAGCGATATATGAAACTGGTGCGCGGATTACACACGACATCAAAAACTTATTACAATCATTACAGGCAATAACCAGCATTGTTACTAACGACACAGATGGGTCAAATTTGTTAGTGTCACAACAAGTATTAAAAAGACAGCTGCCACAATTAACCCAAAGATTACAACTCGCCCTGGACAAACTACAGACACCACAAATTCTGGACACAAAAGAAGTCTATCTAAAAGACTGGTGGGACGATCTTCAAAAAAGAAATACACATAACAAGTACAATTTTCAAGCTGATATACACGGCGACCCGACTATGCCTGTCGACTTATTTGACAGCGTCATTGATAACCTATTGGAGAATATACAAACAAAGCAATTTAGTGAACCGGATATTAAAATCACTATTACCTTAGTCTGTCATCACGATATGATTATTGTCACCATTTGTGATTCCGGAAGCATGATCCCGGATGATATTTCCAGTCAGTTACTAAATAATCCAATATCATCGGACAACGGTTTGGGAATTGGTCTTTACCAAGCCAACAAACATGCCGAAATATTTGACTACAGTTTAAAATTGACTATTAATCAAGCGGGAAGGGTTTGCTTCGAACTATCTTCAAACAACGAGCCGAGCGATTAAGGCAATAACTCTGCTTCGACCATCCTGCTATTCAGTAAAAAAGGCGAGATCCATAAAATCATATCATCGTAATACGTACCTGCTGTTTGATTGTAGTCCATGACGACAAAAACATTATCACCACCCGTGTTTTCCAGCTCATTACAAGAAGTCGCTGTTTGCCTACCCTGAGAATATACGACAAGCGGCACATTGGTCGCGACAGCTTCAGGAGCTGGTGCAGCTAGACACCCATCATCGACATCACCTTTATCCTGAATCGTTATACCCGCTGATGAACATAACTGAAAAGAAACACCCGTTTTAATACTACAGCTGGCGCCGGTCCCATCCGTGGTGTCTGCATAATTCTGCTGGACCTGATAGACCAGTGTTCTACCCCAGGGATCAATCCCGGTGACCCCCAACGTCACCCATGGCAAATTACCTTCAGCCTGAGCAAGGACCCCGACCTTGCAACTACCGTCAGCATCGCCATCTTCGATCCCATCATTTTCATCCCCGGCTGCACAGTTGCCGGTCGTATCATCCGGGCAATCAGGACAGGGAAGACGTCCGTTAACAATGGCAAACCCTATTAGCACCTCTTTAATATCATCATATTGTTCTTGCAGTATCGATCTTCTTGATGACTCAACACTTGTCGCCATCGGCGTTAAAATACCGGCGAGTATTAACCCAACAATGAATAGGACTACCGCTAGTTCTATCAAGGTAAAGCCGTTCGGCTTATTTGTTAACATAATATGAATCCATTTGTCATTATAGCTCATGGATCAATAACCCTGATTTGATCATTAAATGTATTGGTCTCAAATTGTTCTTGAAAATCATCATCACCTGCACTGCAATTCGCCGACTCATAATATTCATTGATAGTACCATTACTACGATCCTGTGCTGTTTCAGGTATAGCATTGCAGTTACTGTCTTGTGTTGTATTGATTTCCATACCTGCTGCAATAAGCAATGCATTAGTGTTGTTACTATTTACTACTGGAGCACCTGTATTGTCAATTCCATTTATAATCAAACAATTTGCCCCGGGGCAAGCGCCCACTGCAACTGGTGCATCAGCGGCACTATAGGCAACATAGGTCAATTGATGCCAATTATTATTGAAAAACCATTCAGCGATAGAATCATAATCTTTTGAAAGAAAGAAATTTATTCCAGAGACCTTAATCCTTCCCTGTGCACCTGCGCTTGGTACCGTCGTAGTCGCATCACCAACCAATACAGTGCTACTATTGTAATCACGAATAGTCACCATCGCTGTTACACCGTCTCCTGGTATCGTGGTGTCACTTCCAGAACCCGCGCAATCAGCGCCATGACCCAAACAAATTTCACGCTGTCGAACACCACCCGTCGTGATTTCATTAAAGCCACGATCTGCTGACGGACTGCTTATTAAGCTATTACCATTTATCCTGACATTAAACTCATATTCGCGTCGATCGACATAATCATAGAATATTCTATAACTATCACCACTATGGATATCAGCATGGGCACCTCCTCGTAACGCATTGGTTTCAAACCAATAGCCTCCCAATGAATAGTTATAACCAAAAGCCGTTATAAAACCAAGTCCATCATTTCTAGAGCCACTTGTATTCTCAACCACAGTATCGTTTATTTTTAATTTAGCTGATGTAGCCTCTAGTGAAAGATAGGGATTACCAGCACTAAATACTCCTGTTCCTGCAAACGCATTAGTCAGTGTTAACTGTGTGGCTGAATCAACAGATGCAACAATAAAATATTCCCCGATGCTACCATTCCAAATAAGTTTCCCGCTTTCTAACCCATTGGCAATAAAATCTGTGCTTGAATCAACCAAAACTAACCCTCCGCTGCCAATGGTCGCATATTCCCATGGACGCCAGGCTATATTCATTGCGGTGTTCAGTTCTCCATCATAAACGCGATCAAGGCCGGGGTCGGTAGCGGCATCGGCTGTATTTTGAATTCGTTTCGTAGCAATCGAGATGCGGTATGAATCTCCCGTGGATATACTAAAGTCAGTTTCACCACCAATATTCGTGAAATGAATCCCTGTACTGCTTGCAGAATCAACCAAGCCTTTGGTGCCATTAGTCAGGTTTTCAACCTTATCACCCTCATCAACACCGGCATCATCAAAGTCCTTAGTTGTATCATAAAAATATTCATTTCCATCCGCTGGCTCTGGTGTTGTAACGGAAGTTGCCGTCCCCGACAGGAATGCCACATCCGTATAAGTTCCTTTGCACTCTGCTATCGTTGAATTAACCCAGGTGCATAGACCCTCTGTCTCACTCACCGTTATCGTCCCGGAATTATTACTGCGAGATCTTTCGACCCATTCTTTTATTCCGCTACTGGTATTTGCGTACTGAGGTTTAGGATCAGTTGCGGGTTCAGTCGAGACAACAATACTTCCGTCCGCCGCTTGAGCACCCCAATCGATACTAAAGCTCGTATGAAATACTTCGCCTGACTCATGCAATGGCAACAGGCCTTCTCGGGTATTAGTACTACTGTTATAACGAGGTATTACGTAATAATCATTATTACTAAAAGTATTATTCGTGCCGAGATTGAGCTCGGCGACCGTTAAACTGGAAGCCGTCGGCGCTACCGAGACTATTCCGATGGAACCATCTGTGACATTGTGTACAAGATCGCCCACCTGAATACCCATGTCGGTAAAATCAACATTGGTATCATTCAGTGTAAGACCGCCAGCTGAAGTTGCCCGTCCCATACTGGTTCTTATCCGATATATATTACTACTAGCGAAGACATCGTTAGTCCCGCCAGAAAGTGAGGAAACTGTTAGCTGTGTTGAAGTCACTGTTTCGATCACGCCACTAGAACCATCCGTAACGTTTTCTAAAATATCGCCTATCTGCACACCCAATGCGTCAAAATCCTGATTCGTATCGGTAAGTACAAGACCGCTACCTGATGTCGCTGCCGCTGTACCGATAAAGGGTGTCGCAAAAACAGGTGCTGCAATATCAACGTAATATTCATCATCGGTATCGAAATCATTTTCGCTGCCGAGTGTCAAACCGCCGCCTATGGTCAAAGTCGTCGCCGTAAACGCTGTAACAAGGCCATATGAACCATCAGTGATATTCCAGACGACATCACCAATAGCCACACCCCATTGGGTAAAGTCAGCCGATGAATCAGTCAGCCCTGTAGCTTGATCATTACTACCGCTATGTTTACCTGTAAGCCGCTTTTCACTCGTCTTGGGATCAACAAAGGGTGTTAGCCAGGGATAAGCAACCTGAGGAGCTGTCTTATAGCCAGAAAGAACCGTTTTAACCTCACCCAATATCCGCTTTTCAATTTTCTCCATTAATTCTTTTCGCGTGATGGTGATAAGCCTGTCATTAAAATCGGTGAAATTTGTTGGATCCGGATCAACCGATATGAAGTTAAAATCCATAGGTGCGATACTCGTGTTCGCCAGTTCCAGATAGTTTGTAATCTCTGTGAGAATATTAGTGTCCGCAGGATTCCTGTTTTGATTCCCTATCGGTGCTCCCGGGGCAATTATGACAGCGACAATATCGCCTTTACCATCAACTGTAAGCTGACCTGCTGTTTCACTATTTAATGGCTCACGTCTAGGATTATTTCTATAGTTGTCTGACAACACGTACCACAATCGTGCGCCACTAGCATCTCTTAAGTCTGGCGTTTCTAATCTCTTATATGGGAAACGGCCTATCGTTGTATTTCCACCAGATGAACATGATCCTCCACCAGGTGTTCCTGTACCAACAAGACCATTATTATCTCTATCCGGGCAAGGCAAATAACCCGGACCCGCATCTGGATTAACTTCTTCAGGATATGTAAGCGCATAACCAATCAAAGCTTGTTTTGCTAAGCGCAAAGATTCTTGAGTTTGCTTACTTTGACGTGTGTAATAGTTAGTTTCTGAATTTAGTTTTGATACTAAGGAATAAGTAGAGCCTAGGAGTAATAATAGTGCAAATAAGAGAAGTACCGCTCCTTTTTGCCGGGAAAGATTGCTAATAGGATAACGCATACGCCCCATTAGGCCTGAATGATAAAGTTAATTATCATCCTTACTTTGCGGGTCGTAATAATCACCAACTTTTATTTTAATTTTTGTTTTATTATCCGGCATAGTTAGCTGTACTTGATCGGACTCAATCTCTTCTGTTTTTATTTGGATATATAATGATTCCAAATCACCTTCATAGGTATTGCTATCATTAATCCAGGCCGCATTTTTACCATCACTACGATGAACAATCCCTTTTAGTACAATGGCATCGCGAATAATTATTTCTTCTTCTTCCTCTTCAGCAAGAGGCTCGATTATATTTTCAATATCTACTACTTCAAATTTCTCTGGCTTAGGTTTTTCATTGCGGACCCTATCTAGCGCCATCCTTTCCGTCGTCGAGGTATATAGTCTTCCTAAACTATCTGCAGAGACGAATTGAGTCATAAAAAGACTCATTGTTATCAGCATGAAAAAATTAAAACTATGTGATATTTTCATTAGATCTCTATCCTCATGCCGCTTGCTAGATCTATAGTCATCCAGTGCAATAGACAATTGGCAGAAATATTAGCATAATTCTTTTCCATTCTAATTTCATTGCCGTTCATGTTGAATTTACATTCGGATATTGTGTAAGCCCCATCTGCAGTCTGATTTATATATTTAAGTAACTCGAATAAGTCTCCTTCGTGTAGCAAACCCAGATTAAGCTCCATATCGCTACGATATAATGCATATCCGTTATAATTAATTTCAAAATCTGGTGTAAACATTTCTTGTGATTTGATTGAATATCTCAATGCAGGCAGTTTAATTTCTTCGCCCGATCTTCGTAATGCCTCTATCCAATTCAATCTTTTTTCACGACCAATTATGCCTTTGTTATATAAAGCTACGAACTGTGGAAAATACTCACGCAATAATCTTTCTTCCTGATCAACATCAAGATAACGTTGGCTGATAGACCGAAAAATACTTTTATTTCGTTTTAGCTCTTTACTTAGTTTGTCATTAAAGTAATAAGCGCCACCAACTAATCCACTTCCCACCAAGAGACATATACAAAATATGATGATAGGCCTTCTCAATATATCCCAATCTATTCCGCCCTTATCCATCAATACACCCCGATTACTGCTCGTAATGTAAAGATCGCCGCTTTTCCTGCGGAATCTGCATCGCCTTGTAGTGTCGCAGTTGAGCTTATGTCTAAAGGAAATGAATCAATGCTAATATCATGAACTGAATTAAAGCCGCGGAGGGTCTCGGCAAATTGATTAACCAGTGCGATTGCTTCACGGTAATTACCATCAAACGGTTGTATATGCGCCTTTAGGTTTGATATTTGATAATATTTTACTTCATTACCCGCAGTAATTTCATTTGATGGCATGACACCACCATTATCTATCGATGATTTAGCTAAACCTTTATTTGGATCAACACTGTAACTCCAGTCAAGGTCATCCAGTTTTATGTCTGGAAATTGTCGCAGCCCCTTTCCTAGAAATTTTAACATTTCATATGGCGTAGATTTATATTCAGCTAATGTTGATGCTGCCTCAACTGCAAGTTTCACCTGTGCTGGTTCTACTGGTGTTTTCGGCAACCGACTTCTGGCAAGATCATATCGAGTCTGATAAAAACTAGTCTTGCTCTTAGATGTCTCGCTCTCCTGCTNATAAGTCATCCCATTCATGAAGTTTATTCCGCTATATACCACACTGAAAAGCAATAACAATACACTGGCTGCGTTCATTGCATAGCGCATTTTACGCATTTTGAAATAACGCATCTCCTGAGAAGATGCATAGCAATTTTTAGTCTGCGTTTTAAGTAAATGATGAATTAATAATTGATCGCAGAATGGTATAGCTTGTGTAATGGCCCCTTGCGTAGACTCCAATAATTTACCAATATCAAGATAATGTCGGTGTATCATTGGGGGTGTTGATTTCTCACTTTCCAATTCGTCCAAAGTCGCTTTATCTGCAAGTAAATATACATCTAGAGACGTATCCTCGGGTATCAGTCGCAGGCTATTCAAATAACGTTGTATTTTATCTACTTCGGTAAAAATCTTTGGCGTATAAGGTTCCGTTCCATAACGTGGTAATTTTGAAAGCCGGCTGATCTTTAATTCTTTGTTTTTAAAAAAAGTCTGTCTTAAACCGCTGATACTTTGCATTGTCACAACAAGGGCATGGTCTGACACATCAGGCAAAGTTTTAATATATGACTGAAGCAACAAAGGAACAGACAGAATACCACTCAAAGGAACCTTATGTTCACCCAACAATTCTATCCATGGCTTTAACACCTCATCTCTAGTAATCGCCATAAACAAAAGCCGGTCATCTCGACGTCCTCCTTCTTCGCGTCCTTCATCCTGAGTATACAAATAACTAACATCGCGATATAAACGAGACTGCTTTCGTTCGATCAATGCCGCTCTATCCGCACCAAAAACATGTGGGATAGTCTCTTGGCGAAACTCTTCTTCAATGACATCTATTAATACTGTCATTGGTGTATTTTCTGTTTCTTGCAAGTATCTTTGGAAATTGGCCCTACCGGTATCGTCCAGATCGAATAAAAATGACTCGCCAAGAGCACCTTTGTCCCAGTGATACACCGACAATTTATCTGCACTGACAAACAGTGCACGTCTGTTAAATAACTCAGACTTTGACTTTACTAATGAGATCATAAATTGGCCCTAAAACCGAAAACATAACCCAGGCAATAATTGCACCTAAGACAACTGTCATAGCTGGCTCTATCATAGATTGAAGTCGTTCGATTGATTCTTTTATATCGCGCGTATAAAAATAACTAATATTTAATAATGAATCTTGTAACGCACCCGTTGTTTCTCCAACTCGGATCATGCGAAGCACAAGCGGTGGGAACAGATCCGCTGCTTCAAAACTATCACTTAATGTCATGCCATCAGCAATATTTTGTCCTACCTCATGCATTGCCTTTTCAATTGCTTTGTTATCAGCAATCTCTTCCCCTGTTCTAATACACTCTATGATCGTTATACCAGAGGCATACATAATGGCAAAAAAGCTGGTTAATCTGGTCAGTATAATTTTTTTAAAAATGGGGCCTATCACAGGTACTTTTAATTTTAATTCATCATACTTTAGGTGAAAGCCGGGGCTGGTTTTTATACCCATATAAATACTGCCAATAATTAAAAATGGCAGCATTAAAATTACGTACCAATAATTAACGAAGAAATTTGAGACAACGATCAAGGCTTTAGTATGTATTGGCAGTTCTTGACCCATTGTTTTTACAAAACTTACTAACTGCGGAACAAGATAAGTCATTAAGAAAAACACAACCCCGCCAACGACAACACCAACAAACGAGGGATATAAAAGTAGTTTTTTAGTTTGCGCGGCCTGTTCATCTTGCCACTTCAGGTTGTCACCTAGTTTTTCAAATACCTGACTAATCTCACCTGATTGTTCACCAGCCCGGACCAGATTAGTAAATATTTTTCCAAAAAAATCTTCAAATTCTGTCATTGCTTCTGATAGAGTGCTTCCGCCTTCAATTCCCTCGATCATGGCATTGGTTACTTCAGCCAACTTTGGATTATCTGCACTGTCTCTTAGATCCTGTAAACTCTCCAGTATTGGTACACCTGCGCGTGATGTTTGCTCAAGATGGAAACAAAAAGTAATAAGGTCGCGTCGTTTCACACCAGCACTTGTGATTTTATTCGTGCTTGACTTAACTTCCTTATAATTAACAAGATCAAGATTCAACTTGCTAAGACGCATCTCTAGGTCTGCTACATTAGCCGCATCGGTTTGCCCGTTATGTATGCGACCGCGTTCATCTATCGCTTTGTATTGATAGAATTCCATAGTTAACTTGTTTTTAACCTAGCAGTTAGATCAATGACACGGGACATTTCCTCAAGACTCGTCGTACCATCCAAGACTCGTCTCGCCCCAACATCAGCTAAAGTACTAAAGCCTTTAGATAAAGCCATGCGTAGTAGATCACGTTGAGTTCCTTTGCGCGCAATCAATTCATCCATATCTGTATCGAAGTGTAAAACTTCTTGTAGCGCAATACGCCCTTTATATCCATCGTTACCACAAACGTCACAACCTGTGGCATTGTAAATCTCTTTTTGTTTATCGGTCACTTTCAAACCAAGCAATGTACGCTCCATATCACCCAAAGAATACGGAACTTTACAGGCAGTACACAAACTTCGAATCAATCTTTGCGCGATAATACCAATGATATTGCCAGAAATAATATCTGGTTTTACACCAATATCGAGTAATCGTGGAATGGACCCCAATGCAGAGTTTGTGTGTAGTGTAGAAAAAACCTGATGCCCGGTCATTGCAGCACGAAAGGCCATACTAGCTGTATCTTCATCACGAATCTCACCAACCAGAATGATATCTGGATCCTGCCGCATCAATGATCTTATACCACTGGCAAAGTCCAGTCTCGAGGTCTCATTAGCTGAGGTTTGCCGAATCATCGTTGTCGGGTATTCAACCGGGTCTTCCAAAGTCATGATATTCACTGACTCAGTATTGAGATAACTCAATATTGAGTACAAGGTTGTCGTCTTACCGCTGCCGGTTGGACCAGTCACCAGGATCATGCCTTCTGGTCTGGCAACCATTAATTTAAGTGTATTTTGCTCGTCTTCTCTCATACCTAACTGATCGAATGAGACAATACCTTTTGCCCTGTCCAACACACGCAGCACGATATTCTCGCCATGCACTGTGGGTAAGGTAGAAACACGAAAATCAATCGCACGACCAGATAATGACAATGAAATCCTGCCGTCTTGAGGAGCCCGCGTCTCGGCAATATCCATCCCGGACATTACTTTCACACGTACAGCAATTGCTGACCAATAATTCTTATGCAGGCTACGAATCTGCTTTAACACACCATCGATACGATAACGAAAACGCAAAAAACCTTCTTCAGGTTCAAAATGTATATCAGATGCATTGCGTTTTACCGCATCTGCAAGCAATGCATTAACCAATCGCACTACCGGTTGACTATATTCTGCAGATTCAGCATCAAGACTTTGATAATCAATCTCACCCGTTTCAATTTCATGTAAAATTCCATCAACCGATAACTCAAAGCCATAAAACTTATCGATTGCCTTTTCTATCTCTGCTTCACCTGCGAGTACTGGAATGACCTCTGCGTTACCACCTAGATGCGTGTTGATTTGATCCAACGCGACAACATTAAATGTATCAGCCATTGCTAGCGTCAATATTCTTCGAGCATTATCGTAAGTTAATGGAAGCACACGTAAACGCCTAGCCATCTCTTTAGGAACCAAAGCTACTGCATCGGCATCAGCAACGGCATTCGACAAGTCGACACTTTCTTGACCTATGACACCGCCGATGACATCTCTAATGATAGACTCGGTCGCGAAACCAAGACGAACCATTATCTTACCAAGATGTTCTTTACTAATTTTTTGTTCTAATAAAGCAATATTTACCTGATCATGGGTAGTCACACCCCTCGATACAAGGATCTCTCCAAGTCGTAGATGTTTTTTATGCGCACCGGTCACAGTGCTTTTGCCACAACTTGATTGAGAATTTGAATTCGATCATTGACCGATGACAAATCAAACTTGACAGTGGCATGCTGCGCCAATGCAATAGCGACATTATAAAAATCTAACGCAGTAGCATATTGACCAATTTTATCAAGACTAATAGCAAGGTTTAGAACGTAATCAGGATTTGTTGAATCAAGACTATAGGCACCAAAGAATGCCTGCTGTGCCTCTGCCCATCGGTCTTGTTTTGCGAAGACATTTCCTAAAGCAAAATAAAGATAAGGCACTTTACCTTCTTTATGTATCAGCGTTTTTATCATGCTCTCATCTTTTATCGGATCAGAGTTTTTCGATAATGAAATTAATGAGCTTAAAGCGAATGCATCATCAGGATCCATATCCAATAATTTTAAATAGTGTGTATAGGCACTTTTCCTGTCGCCTTTATTAATTGCTATTGCTGCAAGCCCAAGATGAATATCACGGTTTTCTGGAGCATCTTGCAAAGCATTCCGATACAGACTTTCTGCGGAATCAAGCTGGCCTGCCTGATAGGCCTTGAATGCTTCATTGACCATAGCATTTTGTTTTAACGATATTGTATTTTTACTAATCTTCAGCAGCTCTGAACTAGAAGAGATAATTGCTTCATTGGGTTTATCTACAACAGGTTTATTTTCTGTCACTAGCACCTCATTACTGGTGGCTTCTATCGAAGGCTCTACCGCAACTTCTGTTTCGCCTATTGGTTCATTTACAGCAGACGCTGTTTCACTATTTTCAGAATCAACCTGGTCAGTATTGGTTGCTAAATCTGTTAATTGATCTTCTTCCTGGATCACTGTTGTTGTATTTTGTTCCTGTTGTACGTCCGAACCTTGATTCAACACAGGCTCTTCAGAAACCGCGGCTACAGACTCTTCAACTTTTTCACTAATGATGGTACCGCTGACAACATCTGCCTTTTCAAACTGTGACAGTGCCGCACCAGGTGCAGACAGAGACTCTATTCCTCTTGCAACAATTGGTGATGGTAATTTTCTGGCAACAGGTGTTATTGTGAAATAATAGAATACGGCAAAAGAACCAAAGGCTAAAATGGCCAACACAACAAATACGCCCCAGTTTATTCTGGTTTTTGATTTGCTCTTACCCGCTGAAAATACAGTTTGTGCCGCTACTGGCGTAGGTTGAAATTTCCCGCCCCCTATATCTTTTATAAGTTGATCTGCAGGTACGCCAGGCAGGGTTTCTTCATAGAGATCAGTATTTTCTTCATTGTCTTCAAATAACACGCCGTGAAACGTATCATCGAATGGTGCTGACACATTTTCAGTACTTAATCCCTCAATTATTGTCGTGTCATTTAGATCAATCGCTTGTTGAGTTTCTTCAAAGGCTTGCTGAGAAACCGTATTTTCCATTGTTAAATCTTCAGAAATATTGATATCTTCGATGGATAGTTTACTCGTTGATTCTTTATCTTCTGGCTGAACCTCTTCTACTACAACTTCAGGCACTACAACTTCAACAGCAGGCATTTCAACCGATGGTGTTGGTTGTTGATTATTTTTAAACTCTATTGGCTCAAGTGATAATCTTGTCGTTTCTGAAAATCGGCCAGTGCCACCCATTCCACTAGTCTCACCCAGACCTCCAGCAACATCATTGCTTTCCAAATCATCAGCATGAGTATGAGCATCAGCTTCGACCTGCTCTAGTCGTTTTGCTGCTTTCTTTTTTTCCTGTTCCGCCTTTTTCAAGGCGTCCATCAGCAAACTCACAAGGTATCGTCTCCCTGAGATGGTGATTTACCCAACGGTTGATAATCTTTAGACAGGTATTCTTTGTACTCTTTTAGATCTTGATCAATACTTGGGTTCTTAATGACGATTGGTTTTATGAAAACCACCAGTTCTGTCTTTCTGTATTCTGCGCTAGTCGTTTTAAATAGGTTGCCAAAAAAACCCACGTCCTTCACGCCCGGAAGACCTGCATCACTATCTTTATTTTCATCTTGCATTAAGCCGCCAAGCACCCCGATTTGTCCATCCGTCATCCTTAAAACAGACTCCATCTCTCTAACCGCAATTTGTGGCACTTGATTGACCACTTGATTGCCATCTCCATCAATAAAATTAGCATTAGGGTTGGGGTCTGTTACAGACCCGTTCAATCTTGAGATTGTCGGTCTGACGTTTAGTGTTATTGTGCCATTAGCATCTATTTGTGGTGTAACTGACATAACGATACCTACCGATACCGTTTTTGCTGTTGTATCAACTGATGTCACTGGTTGGCCACCCGCCACAGTTGAAGGCGTTAATTCTGCATCCACCTCAAAATAGACAATATTTTCTACAACCTTCAATAAAGCAGTCTGATTATTGAGGACCATGATTTGTGGACTGGAGAGAATTTTAGTGTCCCCAAACTCATCCAATAGACTCACTGTTGCGTTTAAATTTTCATCTCTACCACCGGGCTCATCATCATTAGTTTCAATAACAAAGGCACTGGCCGTAGCACCAACAAGCGGGGCACCCAGTAATGTGCTCGATAAAATCTGGATACCGCCGGCGTTGATGACATCCCAGTCAATACCTGCTTGATATTGTTTACTCAGGCTCACTTCCACTATCGTCGTTTGAATCAAGACCTGTCGTTTCGCACTCACTAATACCTGGTCAATAAACGATTGAATTTGTTCATGCTCTATTGACGTCGCCTTAACTGAGAGGAAACCTGTTTCAGGGTTTGGAATCACCCTATCAGTTCCAGTAACTTCACTTCCGGATGCACTGCTGGAGCCTTCGCCCAATATCGCTGAAATATTTGAAACCAGCCTAGCCCAGAAATTATTATTCGTCTCGGTTGTCACATCCATGGTTGAATCATTACCACCGCTAGCGGAACTCTCTGCATCACCACCACTGGTTGATGAAATTTGTGTTGAGATACTACTGCTACTGTTCGATTCCCGGGACAGGTTTACATAATCAACCTTGTAGGTCCGCAAAAACGGCGTGTCTTTAGAGACGAAGAGGTTATCACCGTCATACTCATAACGCATATCGACTTGTCTTGCGATACGTTTCAATATTTGTGGCAAGGTTTGTTCAACGGCATTGATGGTAACGACACCGTCTATCTCTGGATGAATATCGACATTCACTTTGGCATCGCGCGCCAAAGCAAATAACAGTTCTTTCACTGGCACCTCATTGACAACAACAGTATAGCGTTCAACCGGCGCCGATGGTGTCGGCGCTGGCAATACCGGCACCTGTTCAACCAAGTCAGGAATACTTGAGTCTATCGGCGGCGATTCTGCTGCATCGATATGTCCTGACGATGGCTCAAATGGGACAGGTTCTATCTCAGCGCAGCCTAAAACAGACATTAGCAAGACGAACAGGCTGATCTTTTTAATCATTGTAAATTTTGCCCCCAAAATAAATTTTCATAATTATATAAATAATTGCTTTATGAATCACTTGAAAGTAATTTAATTTCATAGCTTTTTATCATCTTTTAAAGGTCGATAAATAATTGTACTACAGAGTTTACAGGTTAGTTCGCCCGCAACTGTTTCATGATTAATCGCTGTTTCTGATGGCAGTATTGCTAATTGATTTAATAGCGCCATCTCTTCGTCGCCATGTGAACCCACAGCTTTAATCAAATCTTGTATCTCAAGCAAACCATCATCTCTGTTATCAGCATCTATTTTATTTGCGATTGCTTGTTCATCATTCTCTGGATAAAAATATGCGTCTTGTTCAACACTCTGCCATTTTGCTGTTTCTAATTCTGAAGGATCGGGTCGTGCGATCAATTCTTCCGGATTTATATCCAGATTGGCAATCTCAATGTTTATGCCATCGATTGTATTTTCCACTACTGGAACGGTAATTGTTTGACTCTCCTTTCGCTCCGTTACCTCTAAAGTTTCACCTGCCTCGTCTATTAACTTCAAAGATGAACTACCGGCCTTTAAATCTTCTGTACCAACCTTATTATCCACAGCACTCATCTCTTCTGATGCTATTGAATCCTGTGCGAGATAAAATAAATGCTTAATACTCGGCATAGCGACAACTATTACAGCAAGCACTACAACTATTGCACTAATCATTCCCCATGGAAGAACAGGAAAATGACGTTTACTGACAAACTCTGTCTCGCGCGCAGCAAGATCTACATGTTTTTTAGTAACATTATTTGCATTCGCAGCATAACAGGCTAGCAATGACTTATCGGCTAAAATATTAATTCTGCGTAACAATCCACCCGAATAATTGAATATACTCTTGAATGCTTTTTCATTGAACAATTCTACCGAACGATAACCACAAGCACGTAATCGTGAATTAATATAGTCCTTAACCTCATTTGGCTTAAGCGGTGACAAATAAAAACTGTAAGTAATCCTTTCTTTTAACTGCCTTATCTCTTGTTTTGAAATCATTACGTCTAGTTCAGGCTGACCAAAGATTACGATTTGCAAAAGTTTATTTTGCGCCGTTTCAAGGTTACTCAGTAAACGTATCTCTTCAAGAGTCGCAATCGGCATGCTTTGCGCTTCTTCTACAAAAACAACTATTTGTTTATTCTCTGCATGCTGCTCAAGCAGGTAATTCTGCAGTGAGTTCATGACCTTCAAACGTGTATCATCAGGACGTACTTTTAAATTAAGTTCAAAAGCGATTGCATGCAATATATTGTCTGGAGATAGGCTCGGATTTGCCAGATAGACTATCTCGATATTTTTCGGTAACTCCTTTTCCAGCATTCTGCATAGGGTCGTCTTGCCACTGCCCACTTCACCAACTAACTTGACTATGCCTTCGCCACTAACAATGGCGTATATCAAGGCATCAAGAATAGCGCCACGGTCACCGCCCGGAAAAAATAAACTCGTGTCCGGAGTAATCTTGAAGGGTGGTTGCTTTAGATTGAAATAATCGTAATACATTATTATTTACCGTACTCTTAATCCGAGTCTGCTTTGATGTTTAAACGCTGTAGCCTACTGTATAGTGTAGTACGGTTTATACCTAGCAAACGCGCTGCTTTACTCAAATTTCCATTACATTTCGATAGTGCATGATTTATATATTTTCGCTCCCATACTGATATTTTTTCATCCAGATTGAAGTCTGTATCTTTTAACTCCCCAGCAATCAGATCATCGCCACTATTCAATTCAGACTCGTTTAGATTAAAATCTGTGTCCAACTCATCTTCCAATGCTTTTGCGGATATTTTTTGGCCTGAATACTTTGCCGATAAGCGAATGGCTATATTTCGTAATTCTCTGATATTTCCAGGAAACGAATACTTCTTCAATAGTTTGCTAGCCGCTTCGTCTAGCATAAAGGCAGGGTTGCCCGCCGCATACATCGTCCTGAAATAGTCCATCAAATTAGGCACATCCTGTACTCGATCTCTCAGTGCAGGAACATGAATCGTTAACACACAAAGCCGGTGGTAAAGATCTTGTCGGAAACTACCTGACCTGACTTCTTCTTTTAAATCCCGATTGGTTGCTGCAACGATTCTTGCCTTAGATACACGAGGTTTAGTTTCACCAATACGATAAAACTCACCGTTTTCCAAAACTCTTAATAACTTTGACTGTAGCGCAAGAGGCAACTCTCCAATTTCATCCAGAAATAAAGTGCCATCACCAGCATCCTCAAAGAAACCTGCTCGTTCTGTTGTAGCGCCGGTAAAAGCCCCTTTAGTATGTCCAAATAACTGAGCTTCAAGTAGCTCCGGCGTAAAGGCGGCGCAATTGATCGTCATGAAAGGTGAACCCACTCGACTGCCTGAATTGTGTAACTCTCCAGCAACTAACTCCTTGCCGGTGCCAGATTCACCCTCAACAAGAACCGGGAATGGCGTATCTGCAAATTGATTAATTAAATCACGCAATGTTGAAAGTGCTGCGCTGTCGCCGAGAAGCTTTGAATCGCTAATGGTAGATTCTTTTTCAGAAGACTCAGCCTGCAACATCATCATTTGATGTCCAAGTCTCGCCTTTAATAAGGGCATGTCACATGGTTTTGGAATAAAGTCGACGGCACCCAAGGCCAGTGCATGGTGAATATTTACATCTTCATTTTGGCCTGATAGAACAAGAATTTTAAAGCTGTCATTCACTGCCATCAGTTCTTCAATTAACTTAAAACCTTCCTCTGGTGAATGTGGTTTAGGTGGTAAACCAAGATCCACTAGTGCTAGAGATGGCTTGACGGACAAGTCTTGTAATTGTGCCTTTACTTGCTGTCGAGACTCAGCCGTTATTAAATCAAAATCTTTTTCCAGGACGATAGAAAGTGCATCGACAATGATAGAGTCATCATCCACGAATAGTAGCAAAGGCTTTTCAACGTTTACAAATGTATTTAATTTTTTAACTGTCGACGACAAAGCATTGATTCCTAAATACTTTTACAGTCAAACATACAGGCTAAAACAGCTTACAGCAAGAACATTTAAAGTGATTATCTAGAAATTAGAAAAAGAAAGGCCGGAATGGGAAAAGCGAGCAAAAGTGTCAATAGCTCGCTTTTCCGTTAACTTATTGATCTATACCGATATTTTTCCATATTTCGACACTTGCTGCCGATTGGTTCATGGTATAGAAGTGTAGCCCTGGCGCCCCGTTAGTAAGTAATTGCTCACAAAGCTTTGTTGTTACTTCTATCCCAAATTCCTGAATAGAAGCACGATCATCACCAAATTCCTGAAGACGCTTTAAAATCCAGCGCGGAATTTCAGCACCACAGGCTTCAGAAAAACGACATAACTGCGTGCATGTCACAATTGGCATGATCCCGGGCACAATCGGAATTTCAATACCCAATTTTTCACAACTATCGATAAAGCGATAATACGCATCAGGGTTATAAAAGTACTGGGTTATAGCAGCATCGGCACCTGCATCGACCTTGCGTTTGAAATTCTCAAGATCTTTTTGCGCACTAGGTGCTTGTGGATGAAACTCAGGATAGGCAGCAACTTCAATATGAAAGTGATCGCCTGTCTCCTGACGTATAAATTCGACCAATTCACTTGCGTAGCGTAGCGGTCCGCCACCAATTGAGCCGGAAGGGAGATCCCCACGCAGAGCAACAACATTACGAATGCCACCTTCAATATAGGAGTCCAGAATAGTTTTAATTTCTTCTGTCGTACTGCCTATACATGAGACATGTGGCACACCATCGATACCGGTCTTTTTATAGATGTCCATCACGGTCTCGAACGTTCTTTCCCGTGTACTTCCTCCGGCCCCAAATGTCACCGAAAAGAAACTAGGTTTAAGTTGCGCCAGTCGTTCTGTCGTCGTTTGTAATTTTCCCACTGCTTCCAATGTTTTTGGAGGGAAAAATTCAAAACTAAACTTCGGTTTATATTTTTTTTGCGATTCCATAATTAAATCCCGTGATGCTTGTCGAGAAGAAATGTACTACCCACCCCTTAGAAAGGGGTGGGCGCTGCTATTAGTAACGATAATGCTCTGGCTTATAAGGCCCATCAACAGCCACATTAATATAATCGGCCTGTTCCTTGGTCAAGGTGGTTAAGTTCGCTCCGATTCTACCAAGATGTAATCTGGCAACCTTCTCATCCAGATGCTTAGGCAGGACATAAACATCGTTGCCATATTTATCACCGCTCTTGAATAACTCGATTTGTGCGAGGACCTGATTCGTAAATGAATTAGACATGACAAAACTTGGATGACCCGTGCCACAACCTAGATTAACTAAACGACCTTTAGCGAGAAGTATAATACGCTTGCCATCGGGGAATATAACATGATCAACCTGTGGTTTGATCTCTTCCCATTCGTATTTTTCGATACTGGCAATATCAATTTCATTATCAAAATGACCGATATTACAAACAATAGCCTGATCTTTCATTTTAACTAAATGTTCATGACGGATAATGTTGAAATTACCGGTAGTTGTTACAAAAATATCGATTTGGTCTACGACATCTTCTAATCTAACTACACGATAACCTTCCATAGAAGCTTGCAATGCACAGATAGGATCGATTTCAGTAATCCAAACCGTTGCACCCAGGCCACGCAAAGATTGTGCACTACCTTTACCAACATCACCATAACCCAAGACTAATGCGACCTTACCTGCAATCATGACATCGGTGGCACGCTTGATGCCATCAACCAAAGATTCGCGGCAACCGTACAAATTATCAAATTTAGATTTCGTAACCGAATCATTGACGTTGATAGCAGGGAAAGGTAATTCTCCTTTCTTTTGCATTTGATACAGACGTTGTACGCCAGTTGTCGTCTCTTCTGTCACGCCTTGGATACATGCCAAAGTACGAGAATAGAAAGTACTGTCGTCGGCCAGTTTGGCCTTGATAGAAGCAAACAAAAAAGTTTCTTCTTCCGAACCTGGGTTATCAAGAACAGATATGTCGCTTTCTGCCTTTGTGCCGAGGATCAATAGCATGGTCGCATCACCACCATCATCTAAAATCATGTTTGGTGAACCGCCATCGGACCATTTCATAATACGATGGGTGTAGTCCCAATACTCTTCCAGAGTTTCACCCTTGTAGGCAAATACAGGAATGTTTTGGTCAGCCATTGCCGCCGCCGCATGATCTTGAGTTGAGAAAATATTACATGACACCCAACGTACTTCCGCGCCCAAGGCACGTAAGGTTTCCATAAGAACAGCGGTTTGAATTGTCATATGCAATGAACCAGCAATACGTGCACCTTTTAAAGGCTGTTCATTTGCATATTCTTCCCGGATGGACATTAACCCGGGCATTTCGGTTTCAGCGATACGAATTTCTTTATGACCCCATTCGGCTAAAGAGATATCAGCAACGTGGTAATCGGGTGTAACAGAGGTAGCATCTACGCTCATATTGTTTCTCCTATAAAAACAATTAAGCGAGCGCCGTTGCAAATGTGCCGTGTTTGTCTGAGCCTAGCGGATTAGGAATCCGTCGCAACGCTCCTCAGACTACGGTTGTAAAAATCGAAGCGGGAGTATAATCCTACCCGCTTCTAGATTCAAAGACCTAATCGTCAAAAAATGATAATGATTTAATTTTTGTCTACGACAGTGCGGCCTTTAAGGCATCGACTCTATCTGTCTTTTCCCATGGCAAATCAATATCACTACGGCCAAAATGCCCATAGGCAGCTGTTTGGCGATATATTGGTCGTAAAAGATCCATCATATTGATGATGCCTTTTGGCCGGAGGTCAAAAACCTCTCTTATAGCATCAATTAATTTAGCTTCTTCAACCTTACCTGTACCAAACGTCTCTATACTAATTGAAGTTGGCTCTGCAACACCGATTGCATAGGATAATTGCAATTCACAGCGATCCGCGAGACCTGCAGCGACAATATTCTTCGCGACATAGCGTGCTGCATAGGCAGCAGAGCGATCGACCTTTGAAGGGTCCTTACCAGAAAAGGCGCCGCCACCGTGACGAGCCATCCCACCATAAGTATCAACAATAATCTTGCGTCCAGTTAAACCACAATCACCAACCGGTCCGCCAATAACAAAACGACCGGTAGGATTAACAAGATATCGGGTTTTATCCGTGATCATATTCTCTGGCAGTACCGGCTTGATAATCTCTTCGATAACGGCCTGTTCGAGATCTTTATGCTCAACATCTGGATCATGCTGTGTAGATAACACGACTGTATCAATAGACTTAGGCTTACCATCTTCATAGACAACGGTTACCTGTGATTTAGCGTCCGGTCTTAACCAGGCTAATTTGCCTGATTTTCGGACCTCGGCCTGTTTCTTGACCAACAAGTGAGAATAAGTAATCGGGAAAGGCATCAAGACATCCGTCTCATTACAAGCGTAACCGAACATCAAACCCTGATCGCCTGCACCCTGATTTAAATCCAGGCCCTCGCCTTCATTCACGCCTTGGGCAATATCCGGTGACTGTTTATCAATGGAGACCAATACCGCACAAGACTCCCAATCAAAACCCATGTCTGAATGATCATAGCCAATTTCACGAATTGTTTGGCGCGCTACGGCTTGCATATCAACATAGGTCGATGTCGTAATCTCTCCAGAAAGCACAACCATCCCGGTGTTGACCATCGTCTCACAAGCAATGCGAGCTTTATTATCATCAGCGAAAATTGCGTCGACAACAGCATCAGAAATCTGATCTGCGACTTTGTCTGGATGTCCTTCAGAAACTGATTCTGAAGTGAATAAGTAGTTGTCAGCCATAGTTTGTTCCGTAATCTGTATTAATTAGAATTTTCAACCGCGCGAATTCTATCCTCATTCGAGCCGTATCGCACTAAATATGACGATATTTTATAAACGCGGTAATATTTAATGCTTAGATATTGATATAGGCGGCCTGATTATGGTGTTGATGGAAACTCCAGTTTGTAACTTCGGGGAAAAAGCGATCGAATTTAATCTACCCGGGACGGATGGAAAGCTTTGGTCTCTGGACCACTGTGCTGGTGAGAAAGGCACACTGATTATGTTTATTTGTAATCATTGTCCTTATGTAAAGGCTATACAAACAAGGCTTATCGATGATGTATCAAAACTTATCGATATCGGGGTTAATAGTGTTGCCATCATGTCAAACGACCCCGATGATTACCCGGAAGATTCTTTCGAGAACATGCAGAAAGTAGCAGCTGAATATAACTATCCGTTCCCATATTTATTCGATGAGTCTCAGAAATTAGCCCAGGCTTATGGCGCTATTTGTACACCAGACTTCTTTGGCTACAATGCATCACTCGAACTGCAATACCGAGGCCGACTTGATGACAGCGGCATGAAATCACCCTCGAAAACTAGCAAACATGACCTCCTTGAAGCCATGATTGAGGTTGCCAACACCGGAAAAGGACCAAAACATCAAATTCCAAGCATAGGTTGCTCGATTAAATGGAAAAATAGTGCTTAGGATCTTGCCCCTCAGTGGCAGTTAAGCGACAATGTGCGGCTTGATTTTAGGTAAAAACCTGCCTGTATCACCGCGCTATATTTAGCGGAAACTAAGCTCTGCACATGATCGTCGTCGTCGACAACTGATGACGCAACATCAGGCTTTAGCATGCAGCAATCATTAATTTTAGGCTTAATAACCACTTTGGGGGATGTACTATGCTGACGAGGCATGAACTTGCCAATGCGATTCGTGCTTTGAGTATGGATGCTGTTCAACGAGCTAACTCTGGGCACCCAGGTGCGCCTATGGGCATGGCAGATATTGCCGAAGTTTTATGGAATGATTTTCTGAAACATAACCCGGCTAATCCAGATTGGGACAACCGTGATCGCTTTGTTATGTCGAATGGTCACGGCTCAATGTTAGTTTACTCTTTATTGCATCTGTCTGGTTATGACTTGCCAATTGAAGAACTTAAAAATTTCCGCCAATTACATTCAAAAACACCCGGGCACCCTGAATATGGTTACGCGCCAGGCGTAGAAACAACTACCGGCCCCCTCGGACAAGGGATTACCAATGCTGTCGGCATGGCAATCGCAGAATCAGTATTGGCCGCAAAATTTAATAAAGATGATTTTAATATTGTCGATCACCACACCTACGTCACTGTCGGCGATGGTTGTTTAATGGAAGGCATATCACATGAAGCATGTTCGCTTGCAGGCACATTAGGTCTTGGTAAATTAATCACCCTCTATGACAGCAATCAAATCTCTATTGATGGTGATATAGAGGGCTGGTTTGCCGAAGATGTTGCCGCTCGTTTTGAAGCCTACGACTGGCATGTTATTCGAGATATTGATGGCCATAATCCTATCGCCATCAAGAAAGCCATAGAAGAGGCTATCGCCAACGATTCACGGCCGAGCATGCTGGTTTGCAAAACGACTATTGGCTGTGGTTCTCCCAACAAAGAAGGTAAAGCAGCCAGCCATGGTGCGCCGTTAGGAGATGAAGAAATCAAACTCACCCGAGAAAACCTCGGCTGGAAACATGACGCCTTCATTATTCCTGATGAGCATTATGATGCCTGGAATGCAAAACAACGTGGCGGTGAGCTGGAATCAGCATGGAATGAAGAATTATCAGCCTATACCTCAGCATATCCTGAACTGGCTTCTGAATACCAACGCCGCATGAGTGGCGATCTGCCTGATAACTGGGATGACGTTGTTAATGACTATGTGAATGCAACGAATGAAAAAGGCGAATCAATTCCATCTCGTAAGGCGTCACAAAATTCTATTGAAACATTGGCGCAGCACTTGCCGGAATTGATTGGTGGTTCAGCTGATCTAGCTTGTTCGAATTTGACCAGTTGGTCAGGCACAGTTGCTATCAGTAATGAAAACAAAAATGGCAACACCATAAATTATGGTGTGCGTGAATTTGCGATGTCTGCGATCAATACCGGCATTTCATTACACGGTGGATTTATCCCTTACTCAGCTACATTCTTAATGTTCTCCGAGTATGCAAGGAATGCCTTACGCATGTCGGCATTAATGAAAAAACAGAATATCTTTATTTATACACATGATTCAATCGGTCTCGGTGAAGATGGCCCAACCCATCAAGCAGTTGAACAAGCGGCAACACTGCGTTTGATGCCTAACATGTCGCTATGGCGTCCTTGTGATGCGGTAGAATCTGCAATCGCTTGGCAAGCTGCGATCGAACGACGTGATGGGCCAACAAGCTTGTTATTCTCTCGCCAAAAACTTGCACACATGCAACGTGATAAATCACAACTAGGCAATATTAAACGTGGCGGCTATGTTTTATTAGATACGGATGATGATCCTGAGGCCATTATTATTGCGACTGGTTCTGAAGTCGAAATGGCAATGAACACTGCGATTAAATTAAATGCGAAAGGTAAAAAAATTCGCGTTGTTTCTATGCCATCTACTGATCTATACGATCAACAAGACGATGCTTACAAAGAAACTGTATTACCCAACACTTGTCGTAAACGCATCTCAGTTGAAGCCGGAGTTACAGAGTATTGGAGTAAATATACCGGCCTAGATGGGCTCTCACTTGGTGTGGATACTTTTGGCGAATCAGCGCCGGCAAATGAAGTATACAAATATTTCGGACTAACCGAAGAGAACCTGATTAACACGGTAAATGAATTAATTAAATAGCAACATATTAAAAATAAACTATATAAAAAGATTGGAGTATAAGAATGGCAATTAAGGTAGGTATCAATGGCTATGGACGTATCGGACGTAACATCTTGCGCGCATTATATGAGTCCGAACGAACGGATGAGATCCAAATCGTAGCAATTAATGATTTGGGTGATGCGAGTACCAACGCTCACCTTACTCAATACGATACCGCTCATGGAAAATTTCCAGGCACCATTATTGTCGAAGGTGAAGACATGATAATTAATGGTGATAAGGTTCGTGTTTTGTCTGAACGTGATCCTGCCAAATTACCTTGGGGTGAATTAGGTGTTGATGTTGTACTTGAATCAACGGGCTTCTTTGCCAGTAAAGCAAAGGCAAGCGCCCATCTCGAAGGCGGGGCAAAGAAAGTCATCATCTCGGCTCCGGGAGGCAATGATGTTGATGCCACCATTGTTTATGGTGTTAATCATGACGTACTTAAATCCAGCGACACCGTTATCTCTAATGCATCATGTACAACAAATTGCCTCGCACCTGTAGCAAAAGTAGTACATGAAAATATCGGCATGGTTGCTGGCATCATGACAACCATTCATGCCTATACAAACGACCAAGTGCTGACAGATGTTTATCACTCAGACTTACGTCGTGCTCGTTCTGCGACCATGTCCATGATACCAACCAAGACCGGGGCTGCCGCTGCAGTTGGTTTAGTACTGCCCGAGCTCAATGGAAAGCTTGATGGTTATTCAATGCGCGTTCCAACAATCAATGTCTCTGTAATTGATTTAAGTTTCTCTGCTGCACGAGAAACAAGCATAGATGAAATTAATCAACTGATGAAACAAGCTGCAGAAGGCCCATTGAAAGGCGTGCTTGCCTATAATGAGGCTCCTCTCGTTTCTGTTGACTTCAATCATGACCCAGCATCGGCAACTTTTGATGCAACTTTAACTAAAGTTATTGAAGGAACTCTTGTGAAAGTAACGGCTTGGTACGACAATGAATGGGGCTTTTCAAACAGAATGTTAGATACCACAATTGCCTTAATGAGTGCGAAATAAACGGGTTATTAAGTGACCATACTAGTAAAAATTGCTGATCTGGATCTATCGGGTAAAACGGTACTTATCCGCGAGGATTATAATGTCCCAATAAAAGAGGGCGTGATTACCAGTGACGTGCGTATTCGGGCAACATTACCTACTTTGACTCAGGTATTAGAAGCGGGGGCGAAGATAATATTAGTATCCCATCTAGGTCGTCCCGTTGCCGGCGAGTACGACGAAGCGTTATCACTTGCGCCGGTTGCAAAATCCTTGAGTGATTTTCTTGAGATTGATGTCCCTCTTATTAAAGACTGGGTCAATGGCATCGATATGGAAAATCACCAAGTGGTTCTCTGTGAAAATGTTCGCTTTGAGCAAGGTGAGACAAAAAATGATGATGAGCTTGCTCGCAGAATGGGGCGACTTTGTCAGGTCTATATCAACGACGCCTTTGCAACTGCACATCGCGCACAAGCATCAACACATGGCGTTGCAAAATATGCAGCGATCTCCGCCGCAGGACCATTACTCATTAATGAATTAAAGGCGCTAACCAAAGCACTCAGAGAACCTGCCACTCCACTTATTGCTATCGTCGGTGGCGCAAAAGTTTCAAGCAAACTCACCATACTTGAAACACTGTCTGAAAAAGTCGACCAACTGATCGTTGGTGGAGGAATTGTAAATACTTTTTTAAAGGCAGCTGGTTATGAAGTTGGCAAATCTCTTTACGAAGCTGATCTGGTTGAAGTTGCAAGCAAGTTAATGAAGCAAGCTGAAGAAAACGGCTGTCAAATTCCGTTACCGATCGATGTTATCTGTGGCAAGGAATTTGATGAGAAAACTGTTGCAGTAACAAAACTTATTAGTGATGTAGAAGCCGATGACATGATTATGGATGTAGGTCCGGAAACATCAAAACAACTTAATCATTTGATAGCAAAAGCAAAGACTATTGTCTGGAATGGTCCTCTTGGTGTATTTGAGTTTAATCAATTTAGCCAAGGCACAAAGAATTTAGCAGAGGCAATCGCCGAGAGTAACGCCTATTCGATTGCAGGTGGTGGCGACACCATTGCGGCAATTTCCACATTTAACATTGAGGATAAAATTTCTTATATCTCAACAGGTGGTGGTGCATTTCTTGAGTTTCTTGAAGGCAAAAAACTTCCTGCTATTGAAATATTGGAAGAAGCGGCTCGCGCCTGGGAGGCGATGGAACGGGCGAGAGAATTGTAAACTTCATAGCTTGGTAACTGACAAAACACATCGACATCCCCTGATTACTAAAACATATAAACACTACGGATAACCATATTTTAATGAGAAGAACTAAAATTATTGCAACCCTTGGGCCCGCGACAGATCAACCAGGCATGTTAGAAAAACTGCTTGTCGCAGGGGTTGATGTTTTTAGACTTAATTACTCACATCAAACACACGTTGAACATGAAAAACGAATGAAAGAGATTCGTCGTCTTTCACAACAACATAAACATGCTGTTGCTGTTATAGCAGACTTACAAGGCCCTAAGATTCGTATTGAGCGATTCAAGGATGGGAAAGTCCAATTGCGTGAAGGCGCAAATTTCAAGATCAATACTGAACTTGCCAGTGATGCCGGTGACGAAACACAGGTTGGTGTTAGTTATAAAGAACTCCCCACTGATGTCAAAACCGGCGATAAATTAATGGTCGATGATGGCAGGATTGTATTACAGGTTGATTCTGTCGATAAACATATTATTGATTGCGAAGTTATTACTGGCGGCGTACTCAGTAATAACAAAGGTATTAATCTGCAAGGCGGCGGCTTATCTGCAAGTGCCGTTACAGAAAAAGATATCGAAGACATGAAGCATGCGACCAAAGTAAAGGTCGACTATATCGCCATCTCATTTCCAAGAGATGCCGGCGATATCAGAATGGCACGCAAAATGATGGAAGAATGCGGTTGTAAAGCACAACTAATTTCAAAGATCGAACGCGCTGAAGCACTTAACCACATTGAAGAAATGATTGAAGCGTCTGATGCAATCATGATTGCGCGTGGCGATCTTGGGGTAGAGATTGGCGATGCTGCTCTACCACCGGTGCAAAAAAGTCTAATTAAAATGGCTAGGGACATGGATCGCGCGGTCATCACGGCTACACAGATGATGGAGTCCATGATCGAAAATAAAATACCAACACGCGCTGAAGTATTTGATGTCGCTAACGCCGTCATTGATGGAACTGATGCGGTAATGCTCTCGGGTGAAACAAGTATTGGCCGCTACCCGGATAAAGTTGTCGAGGCTATGTCGAATATTTGCGAAGAAGCAGAAAAGCAACGTAGCGTTCGCGTATCTGATCACCGCATTAATCAACGTTTTGAAACGATTTCCGAAGCCATCGCCATGTCCAGCATGTACTCAGCTAATCACATCGGTGCCAAGGCAATCTGCACTCTAACTGAAACTGGTGGTACCTGCTTATGGATGTCGCGCATTAGTTCTGGCATTCCGATCTTTGCCTTTGCCCGACACACATCAACACGCAGACGTGTTGCCTTATATCGTGGCGTCTATCCGATGAAGTTTGATATAACCCATACCGATCCTCTGGAAGCCAACAAACAGATGATAGATCAGCTTATAGCCGAAGGAGCCGTAAAAGATGGTGACTTTGTTATAATTACAAAAGGTGACCTGCGTGGCAGACGTGGCGGCACCAACAACATGAAGATTATTCAAGTGGGACAAGCACTGGAACACACACTTTAATTTTTAATTTATAAGTACACATAAAATATATCCATTAGCGTTAACGAGGACAATAAAATGAGCGCAGCAGAACTTGAAGCAACAGCAAAAGCAATGGTTGCAAAAGGCAAAGGCATACTTGCTATTGATGAAAGCACACCGACTATTAAAAAACGATTCGACACGATAAAACTTGAATCAACAGAAGAAAATCGTCGCGCATACCGTGATTTATTAATTACTAATCCTGGCGGCAAAGAATTTATTAGCGGCATGATTCTCTATGATGAGACCATTCGTCAGGCTACTAGTGATGGCACACCGTTCGCTAAGGCATTAATTGAACAAGGCATCATGCCCGGCATCAAAGTGGACACTGGCGCGAAGGACTTTGCCTTACATTCAGGCGAAAAAATAACCGAAGGGCTTGATGGCTTGCGTGACAGATTAACTGAATATAAAACACTCGGTGCAAAATTTGCCAAATGGCGTGCGGTCATAACCATTGGCGAAAATATTCCCAGTCAAGCCTGTATCGAAGCAAACGTTCATGCGCTTGCCCGTTACGCTGGACTTTGTCAGGAAGCCGGGATTGTGCCTATGGTAGAACCTGAAGTCCTGATGGATGCCGACAACACGATTGATTGTTGTTATGAAGTTACTGAGACGACTCTATCGGCATTGTTTAGCGCACTTAAAAGCCAGGATGTGAGCATTGAGCACACCATACTGAAAACTAATATGGTTATTTCAGGAAAGCAGTGTTCAACGCAAGCGAGTGTTCAGGAAGTTGCGGAGCAAACCGTACGTTGCTTAGTAAAGAATGTACCCGCTGAATTACCGGGCATTGTCTTTCTGTCTGGAGGACAGAGTGCCGAACTGGCAACAGCTCATCTGAACGCTATGAATGCAAGCAACCCTGACTTACCATGGCCACTTAGTTTTTCATATGGACGCGCACTACAGGGTCCTTGCATAAATGCTTGGGGCGGCAAAAAATCGAATCTCGCAGCAGCTCAAAAGGCATTATTGCATCGTTCAAAATGCAATAGTCTCGCTTGCACGGGTGCATATAATACTGACATGGAAACTACCGCATAGCATTACAACAATACCAAGTAGAGTTTATTTATGTCTGTTGACGACTTAACTAAAGAGGCAAAAGTTGCCTATCAAGCTTTTCAAGATATGGCCGTGAGCAAGGAAGCTTACTTTCATTTTCTGCAAGACATTGATATAAAATATAAACAAGGTGGCGCGGCAAGCATTGCGGAAAACCTGCAACTGGAAAAATTACTTGGCGTACATGATAAGAACGTCATCGCATTCAATACAGCGATGACCGCTGTCGAGGATGTTGAAGCAAGAAATGCGCTGATTAAAATGATGTCTTAGGAAAGACAAAGGCCATCACCTGAATAACACTCAGGTGATGGCCTCTTTGATTAATTCGACTTAGCGTCGAAAGCCATATTCAAGAACGTAATACTCAGGGTTTAAATCAGCTAAGGGGCCCCGCAGTTTTGCCAGCTCTTCCTCAGCACCATGAACTTCAAGTCGGACAAGCTCACTAATTTTAAATGCTTCTCCTAATAAAGGGCCGGCATTTCCAAGATGCGCTAATACAGCTTCTCCATTGGCATACCCTTCTCGACAATAAACAACGTCGTCTTTGATACTGAAACCATAATAGAGACAGTTCGGCTCATTCTTCTCAGTTATTTCCATGAACTGTTCACATAAGCCTTTAAACTCATCTAGTTTTCCCTCTGCTACCTTAAAATAAGGTACCAACGTACAACATGTATCTTGTGTCGCCATCATTCACTCCTATATATTTATCGATGTTAAATTAATTTACCTTGACCCTGTCTTTACCAAAAAATTCCGGCGCTTGCACAGAAATAATTTTAAGGGGAATTGACGAAAGCACTTTTACCGCATGCGCCGTTCCCTTTGGCACTCTTATATAGTCACCGGCAACAATTTCCATATTTTGATCGCCCAGTTGAAAAAGCCCCTTCCCTTCTAGTACATAAATCGTTTCTGAATGCTCAACATGCTTATGTAGCGGAACCTTGTTTTTTACAAAAATCACAAAGTCCGTTGAATATGAATCGCTAGCAAGCTTAACAACGTGAATATTTTCAAGCACCTCTGGCGGCATAATGTCTGACAGCATCAGTCTTTCAGCATAACTTTGCCCGGACAAGAGCATGCTGACTAAAAATAACAAGTAGTTTAATTTCATACTGATTTTTCCTCTAAAACGTTAAAAGTGTCTCTTTCAACCTTCTGGATATAGCACCAACAGTACGCAGCCTGATTCTGATTTTGGCGCGTGCGATGTACCTTTTGGAAAATGCAAAAAACTGCCCGCATGAAAATCTTCTCGACCATCATTAAAGACACCTGAGATAACGAAGACTTGCTCTGGAGCCTCTTCATGCACATCAACGCCCGGAAATACTGCGCCAGCCTTGAATTCATAAACTAATGCTCGCTTACCATTTTCGCCTTCCCAAAGGACTCGTTCAGTTATGCCTTCTGCACATTCTGTCGCATCAATATTATTCCAATCTGCAACTACTGCCCCTGCAAAATTTAATTCTTCATTCATTTTACTATTCCTATAATATTCTGTTTAGTCACTTTCTATTAAAAACAAGATGACACCAAATACGTTACCTGTCAGACAACCAACGAGCTATCGCATAAACAAGCATGCAAAAAAGTATTACACACTATTTTTCATATTAAAACATTGTCCATAAAAATGGTGGTCGCCTATTAAGCCTTGCCATACTTTGTCAGTAGTTTATCTAGGTTATTTGCAAAGGCTTGTCTGTCATTTTTATTTAATGCTGGTGGCCCACCTGTCTGCACACCGCTACTACGCAAAGTATCCATAAAGTCTCTCATGCTCAAGCGTGCTTTTATATTATCTGTCGTATAAAGCTCTCCACGCGGATTAAGCGCAAGACCTCCTTTCTCAATTGCCTCTGCTGCCAAAGGGATGTCTGCGGTAATAACAAGATCACCTACGTCAAGCCTTTTAACTATTTCATTATCCGCAACATCAAAGCCAGATGAGACGAGCACAAACTTTATATTTGGTGATGATGGTATTTGCATAGATTTATTAGCAATCAATGTCACCAATATGCCTACTCGATCCGCAGCTTTGAACAGAATATCTTTTATCACCACAGGACAGGCATCTGCATCAACCCAAATTTTCATTTAGTTTAGTTTCCTTTGAATATGCCGAGATCGAACATGAACTCTGATCAACTTTCTCTTGTTTGAATTGCACGCATTCTCTTTAACCAAAGATCTATACATGCAGCAATAATAACCGCCCCATATTCCAGCATGATGATCCAAAAAGGTATTTCAAAAAATGTTACTTCCGTAGAATTCAGATTAATTCCAACTGAATAAGACAGCAATACAGTCACTGAGAATGTCCAACTCCATAAAGCTGGAAATAGTACTGCGAATGGCAGTAACCAGATCAGATACCAGGCATTAACTACAGGCGCAATTAATAGAAAAAGACCAAATATGATATCGCCACGTGGCATCTTCCAGATAGATGCTTTTTGATGTTGCCAAAACAAGATGGCGTAAGCAACAATAAAAGCTGAGCCTAATATGAATTTTACTGATTGTGGATCAAGCCACTGACGTAATACCGTATAGACTGAACTATTGAAATGCCATTCGCGTGCGAACACCATTAAACCAGCCATATCCGAAGCTCCTTGCCACACAAAAGGTCCATACAAGGCCAGTAACACCAATACAAACAAACACCAATAACGAAAAGCCAATCGCCACAAGACAAATGGCACCATTAATAACGCGAAGACCTTGGCACCGACACTTAATGCCAACACACTGACTGCAACGGCAAACTTATTATTTTGCCGAAAGTACAATGCCAGCATCATAAATACTGCACCGACAACATCTGGATGGGCGGTAAAGGCTAGTTCCTTAATTACCAGCGGCGACCAAGCATAAAGTAAAACCCAACGTATATTGGCTAAGCGCAACAACAGCAGGATCATAGCCATATCTGTCAATGAATAGAGGACTTGCAACACCCAAACCTGAGCTGAAGCCAAAATATGTGCCAACAAGAAAGTATATTGTAATGTAGGTCCGTATATTGTAGGGACATCAGGATAATTGACCTGTGCTAACAGGGCATAAAATTGTGCTGGAATATTGGCATCACCAAAAAAAGCCGAAGGTGCTATCCCATAGGGAGAGCCTGCTTCATAGAAACGATAACCATCCCAGAGATAACGAAAAAAATCATCTTCCCATAAGGGATCGCCAAAAACACCAATAAGTCGAAAACAAGCCGCCCAGAGTAATAGCTTGCAAGGCGTTAGTGACATCTCTTCGGCGCCTTGAAAGGCAACAAGTGTTGCAAGCAGGCAGGTACCCAGCAATGCATAATAAACTGATAAAGTAAGTGACTCCGGATGTAATGAGAGCCAAGCCAGGACACTGTAAGCAATGGCGCAAACTAGTCCTGCTCCATCTAGCTGCCATGACAGTGACGAATATCTGCTACCTACATTAGCGGCTATATTCATATTCAGTCGATTATCATGAAATAGTAAAGGGCAACGTTACTTCTAATATAGTGATACATTGATATAGAACCTTTTCATTAAAGCACACTCTATAAATAAAACTAACAATACCGCCCACCTCTACAACAAGAATGAGAGAACTATGATGACAATCCGATCCTACGGAATCCTAGCAGCGTTTCTAACCAGCGCTCTCATTTTTAACTCACCAATAACATTTGCCTCCATAAACTTTCCTGAGGAATCCGCTAACGACCCCTATCATGTAGGTAAAATCACCTATCATCGAAAATTAGCCTGCCCAAGCTGCCCCTTGTCAAAAACTATAATCGACTCGTCTATGTACAAATCAGTCATTGCACGACTCAATACCGACAAAGAACTAATGACAGCGTTAAGTGAAGAAGAGCGCACCGCAGTAGCATATTATTTAGAGAAGCTGTTTACCCCACGCTGAAGACGACAGTTGTGTACAAAAATAAATGCATTGCCGTCATTATCCCAGCTAAAGACGAAGCACAGGCCATCAAATCAGTCATCAAAGGCCTATGGACCTTAAACGATGCAAAGGGCAACCATATTATCGACGATATTGTGGTGTGCAATAACGGCTCAACTGATAATACAGCTGAAATTTCCCAAGAAGCAGGCGCACGCGTAGTAAATCAATCAAAACCCGGATATGGCATCGCATGCCTAACCGCTCTCGCCGAAACCCAAAAGGCAGATATTCTATTATTCATAGATGGTGATAACGCATTTCGTGCGCTTCAAGCTTTGCCACTTATCGACAGTATCGCCAATGGTACCGACCTCGCCATAGGCTCACGCAAACTGGGATCCATAGAAAAACATGCCCTTTCACTTCCCCAGAGGTTTGGCAATTGGTTAGCCAGTAGCTTAATCCGTATTTTATGGGGGGAAGCCGTAACCGACTTGGGGCCGTTTCGCGCTGTATCACAGGAAGCATTACAACGCCTGTCGATGGAAGATGAAAGTTATGGCTGGACTATTGAGATGCAAATCAAGGCCATTCAATTAGGTATGACAATAGAAGAACACCCGGTGAATACTTATCGTCGCCTTGGTAAGTCAAAGATCAGTGGCACAATAAAAGGCACTATCGGTGCTGGCATCGGAATTCTATCGATGATTGCGCGGCTTCGTTGGCGGCAGTTAAAACAGTCGTTCACTAAATCAGATTACACAACCGCATAGAGAACAATCTAATTCTCGGAACAAATCAATGAACGCTAAACTTATTGCTCAATTAATAATCCGCCGTGTGATAGCAGTCACGTGTCTGGTTCTATCAATATTTTTATCACAACAAGCCATCGCTGCCCCTGAGCAGAGTCCTCTCGAGTTCTGGAATGTTAGTAATGAAAATAACATGGATATAATAGAACATTCACCATGGCAAAAAATACTTGATGCTTATCTTGATGATAAACACCCCAGCGGCATAAACCGTTTTGATTATGCCGCTGTTCTACCTCAAGATAAAAAAGCCTTGAATGTTTACCTGCATCAAATGCAACAACTTAATCCGCTCAAATTTAATCGCGCCGAACAAAAAGCATATTGGATTAATATTTATAACGCGCTTACCGTTGAGTTAATACTGGAGGGTTTCCCCGTTAAGTCTATTACCAAATTGGGCAAGGGACTCTTTAGTTTTGGTCCGTGGGACGATAATCTCGCCAAGATTCAAGGGCAATATCTATCGCTGAACAATATTGAACACGGAATACTGAGGCCTTTTTTCAACGACAACCGTATTCATTATGCTGTTAACTGTGCCAGCATAAGTTGCCCCAACCTGTCCGCAACGGTCTATACCGCTAACAACACTGATGAGCTTCTTGAACAAGGTGCTAAGCAATACATTAATCATCCCCGTGGGGTAAGCTTTGACAATCGAAAGCTTAAAGTATCCAGTATTTACCATTGGTACAAAGACGATTTTGGCGGTGACAATAAATCCCTGATCGAGCATTTCAGACATTATGCCAAAACCGATTTAGCAAAACAGCTAAGTAATTATCAAGGTGACATTGAACACGATTACGACTGGAACCTTAACAAGCCCTGATCGTGCTCCGGTTTATAAATATACTTATTTATTAAAATGGAATAACTCTATGAAACTCATCACGTCAATCTTCGCGGCATCAATACTGCTATCCTTAAATGCCTGGTCGGAATCACCAAACGAGACAACGATTGACTGGAAATCAGCAAAAGAAGTTAAAAGCTTAGTTGAACTAAAACTTGACCCGGAATTGGGTGAAGTAACCTATGGACCTAATTTTGCACTTTCAGACAACTTACTCATGGAGAAGTATTCTGAAATTTATCTAACCAGAAGAATAGACCCGAAAAATGAAGAATCATATAGCTTGTTTGTTACCGCACATGACAATGATCAAGACTGGCATTCTTATGATACGGCAACAAAGAAAGACGGCGAAAGACTAGGCATAGAAACAATTGTCAAAAATGAGAATGTCTCAGTAAATAACGTTGACTACAAACACGAAGAACAAATGGCCATAAGCATGACCTTCATAGATTTTGCAGACGGCTTCGACTTTGGGCTAGAGTTAACCATAAGCGGTAATCAAAAAGATACGCTCATGATCCCTGCTACATACTTCCGTGCGATGTTGCAGAGCATGTAATAAGAGTTAAAGATTACGAAGACAGAGCATAATATTTTTTATTGACTCTCTTCATCAATAAGTTTTCTGGTCGCTGCTGCTGACTCCAACATCATCCCTTCAACTTCTTTAGCTTTATCGATCGTCTCAGTTTGTTCTTTCCAGACATGCTCTTTTTGGCTACTGTTGCTACTCTCATCTGAACAGCTGAACAAAATAAGACACGAAACCATTATATAAAGCACTTTATTCCAGAAACCCATAATATCACCCCTTTATTTAACTGCTGATCACCAAGTCTTTAACAGGCACAAAATGATCGCCCTGCTTACCGAACAAACTCCCACTATCAATATCAAAGTACCAACCATGTATAAATAAATTTCCCGCATCATAACGCTCTTTTATCCAAGGAAAAGTCTTTAGATTATTAAGCGATATTTGTATCGATGCCTTTTCACACCTAACACATTGAGCATCAAAGTCTTCATCAGCATGCTCATTAACAACTTCTTCCCTTGCCGCCTTGGCAATCTCCATCCAGGGGTCAATGAACCCATATTCATGACCGAGGTGATCACCTTCCATCAAACTTTTTATACCACCACACTGACTATGGCCAAAAACAATAATGTGTTTTACATTCAGGTGTTTTATTGCAAACTCCATTGCCGCACTGGTACCGTGAGATTTGCCATCCACCTCGTTAACCGGAACCAGGTTTGCAACATTACGAATTACAAATATATCTCCAGGTACTGTATCCATGACCTGTGCGGGATGTACTCGTGAATCACAACAAGAAATAACTAAAAACTTTGGTGATTGGCCTTGCTCAAATAGGCTGTTATATATTTCAGGTTGTTCCTGAAAATATTTTTTATGAAAGCGTTGATAGCCCTCAATTAGATTTTTCACTTCTTGCATTCCATGAGCCTCTATACCTACTACGAAATAAGTTTATCGCGGGCTTCTTCATATTTTGCAGCGGTGTTTCTTATGACTTCCTCAGATAAACTTGGCCCCGGTGCAGTTTTATCCCAGTCCAGTGTTTCCAAATAATCGCGGATGTATTGCTTATCAAAACTCGGTGGACTGGTCCCAACCTGATATGACTCTTCCGGCCAAAAACGTGATGAATCCGGCGTTAGTACTTCATCTATTAAAATGAGCTGATTATTTTCATCAACCCCAAATTCAAACTTGGTATCAGCAATAATAATATTTCTTTCTCGCGCATAGTCTGCAGCTTCGGAATAAATTTTTAAACTAACATCCCGTACTTGCTCTGCCAGATCTCGGCCTATCAATTCTACTGTCTTCTCAAAATCAATATTCTCATCGTGCTCACCAACTTCAGCTTTAGTCGCTGGCGTAAAAATTGGTTCCGGTAGTTTTTCTGCTTGCTGCAAGCCTGATGGCAGACTTATCCCGCAAACTTCACCCGTAGCCTGATAATCCTTCCAGCCAGAGCCAATCAAATAACCACGAATGACTGCTTCTACGGGCAATGCCTTTAGCTTTCGAACGACAATAGATCGTGGCTCTAATATTTCAAGATCTTCATCTTCCTTGATGACATCCTTTACGGCGATACCAGTAAGATGATTAGGAATGATATCTTTACAACGATCAAACCAAAAATTGGATACTTCAGTCAGAATGCGTCCCTTGCCTGGTATTGGATCTGGCAAGATCACATCGAAGGCTGAAAGCCGATCACTGGTAACGATCAACATATGTTGATCGTCGATGCCGTAAATATCCCTGACTTTGCCATTACTGATAAGAGGCAAGCTTTTAATATGGGAGCGATAAAGTACGTCTGAATTAGGCTTCATATCTAGATTAATTGATTCACTGTAAAAGAGATGTATTCTCCCATACTCCTTCTATTTCGGCTATTGCTTGCCATAACAAGCTGGGGTATCGAAGAATTATTTAGAAAACAATTACTATGTTATTTTTGTTTCGCCCAGGAATCACGCAAGGTCACTGTTCGATTGAAAACCGGTTTACCATCCACTTCATCTTTATTATCAACGCAAAAATAACCCGTTCGTTCAAATTGAAATATTTCTTCTTTTTGAGCCTCTGCTAATGAAGGCTCAAGATAAGCCTCTTTTATAAGCTTAATAGAATCATTATTGATAAATTCTTTCCAGTCTTGTTCATGTTGATTGCTATCCGGTTTAGGATCGTTGAATAAACGATCATACAGACGCACCTCTGTTTGCAAGGCGTGCGCAACTGATGCCCAGTGAATAGTTCCCTTAACCTTACGACCGTCGGGTGCGTTACCACCTTTGGTCTCTGGATCATAGGTACAACGTAACTCAATAACATTTCCTCCATCATCTTTAATGACTTCATTACAAGTTATGAAGTAAGCATAGCGCAACCGCACTTCACGACCAGGCCCGAGACGAAAGAATTTTTTAGGTGGATCTTCCATAAAGTCACTTTGTTCTATGTAAAGAACTTTTGAGAAGGGTAATTGGCGCTGCCCCATGTCTGGATTATTTGGATGATAAGGTGCATCCAGATATTCTGTTTCATCTTCAGGGTAATTTTCAATCACCACCTTAAGCGGATCTAAAACACCAAGCACACGTCGAGTTCGTTTATCTAGATCTTCACGCACACAATTCTCCAACACACCAACATCGATTACCGTATCTGTCTTGGTCACGCCAATACGGCCACAAAAGTCACGAATTGATTCAGGCGTATAACCACGTCGACGCATCCCGACTATGGTAGGCATGCGCGGGTCATCCCAACCGGACACACTTCCATCGGTCACCAATTCATTTAATTTACGCTTACTAGTAACGGTATAATTTAAATTCAAACGGGCAAACTCAATCTGTTGTGGATGAGATAGCACGGGCAGTTGATCAAGGAACCAATCATACAAAGGACGATGATCTTCAAACTCGAGTGTGCATAGAGAATGTGTGATACCTTCCAACGCATCAGAGACGCAATGCGTGTAATCGTACATTGGGTATATACACCATTCACGCCCTGTTCGATGGTGTGCAACTTTTCTTATTCTATATATAGCTGGATCACGCATATTCATATTAGGTGAGGCCATATCGATCTTTGCTCGCAATAGGCATTCACCTTCTTCAAACTCACCAGCACGCATTCGATCAAACAAACCGAGGTTTTCTTCAACAGTTCTATTTCGGTGAGGACTAGGCGTTCCGGGTTCTGTCAATGTTCCACGATGTTCCCGTGTTTCATCCGCACTTAAATGGCAAACATAAGCCTTACCATCACGAATGAGCTGTTTTGCAAACTCAAATAATTTTTCATAATAATCGGACGCATAAAAAAGACGATTGCCCCAGTCAAACCCCAGCCACTTAACATCATTTTGGATTGAGTCTGTATATTCAATATCTTCTTTCTCAGGATTGGTATCATCAAATCGAAGATTGCAAACACCACCCTCATAATCTTGGGATATGCCAAAATTCAAACAGATCGACTTCGCATGACCGATATGCAAATAACCATTAGGTTCCGGTGGAAAGCGTGTATGTACGCGACCGTCATTTTTATTATTCTTTAAATCATCATTAATGATATTACGAATAAAATTACTTGGCTCTAGTGTGGCGTTATCAGACATGAATTATCCTGTCGTTATACGAATTATTATTGTTAAGCACTCATTAAAAAGTGCATTTTTAGAAGTGCCCTCGTGCAGTTTCTGGTAAGTCGCCAGTAAGCCCCATCGCTCTCTTTAAGATAGCGTGCTTTACGACGGGAAGACTATCGACCGTGTCCAAACCAAAATTGCGCAGCCATTGTACAGATTGATGCTGGTTTTCAAAGAGATGTTTAAAACTATCCATTAAATACATCACATTTCTATTTTCACCCTTACGCCTACGCTCATAACGACGTAACACCTGTAAACGACCCGGATCTCTACCTCTCTGACAAGCATCAATGATAACTTCTGCCAGGCTAGCCGCATCCAACAGGCCTAGATTGGCACCTAAACCCGCCAACGGGTGAACCGTATGCGCGCTATCGCCGATCAATGCTAGTCTGGGCTTCGTGTAGCAATCTGCCTGTGCTCGACTCAACGGAAATATCGCTCTCTCTGTACTCTCTTTTATATCACCTAACTCATGCGCAAAGGCTTCAGCCAATTCAAAATGAAATGCTGATTTATCAAGTGCCTTAAGGCGCTGGACATGATCAGGGCTACTGGACCAAACGATTGCAGATTGATGTTGATCGTGCATTGGCAAGAATGCCAAAGGCCCGCGTTTTAAAAACCGTTGTCGGGCAATCTCACCATGCGCAAATTCTGTTGTAACGATGCAACCTAATGCAGATTGTTTGTAATCATGCTTTTGATAATGAATATTGGCCAGACTTCTTAATTTTGAGTTATGACCATCGGCGGCAACAACAAGCCTCGAACTAAACTGAAGACCATCTTCCGTACCCAAAACTATTGTATCCGCCTCTTCTTTCACGTGAGCTGGAGACACAGACCATAGACAACGTACATTATCCAGTTCGAGCAACTTTTCTTGTAAGGCGTCAACAATAGCTTGATGTGAAACGATATAGCCCATGGTTGGCTGACAGATCGAAGCACTATCAAAATTGATCTCACCAAGACCATTCTCGTCCCACACATGCATCTTCCGAAAACAGGCAATATCCTCTTTTTGCAAACGTTGCCATGCACCAGCTTTTTTAAGTATCTGTTCAGAAGCCTTGGTAATAGAAAAAACGCGCGCGTCAACTTTTTTAAGGGCGTTTACTTGCCTGACACCTGCGTCTAGCAATATAACCTTGAGACCGGCCTGACCTAACAAGCAGGCATAAGTGCCGCCAATAATACCCCCGCCAACAACAACAACATCTGCATCTGCATCAATATTGTCAGTAATCGCTGTCATATTTGTTGGCCTCTCACAACTCGAGGTTGTAAACCAGCTATGCCCATCGCCTGTTGAATAAAAGTTTCTTTTACTGCCGGCATAGTATCAAGCATAAGCATAGCCAGATTTCTTGCGGGGATGAGCAATGGATTTTTATTATAAAAACTACTCGCCAATCGATTTGTAAATCGCATCACACGCTGTTGATCTGGGAGTCTTAGTTTTATGTAATTCTCCAATATACTGATGTCGTCAACATCGACTCCTTTTTCAATCGCCGCAAAAACACATTCCGCTAGACCAGCAACATCTCGCAGCCCAAGATTAAACCCCTGTGCAGAATTAGGGTGTATTGAATGCGCCGCATTACCCAATAAAATTAGTTGCTGCTTATATTGCTCAACTGCTTCAATAAATATTATCGGGTAAGAACGACGTTGCCCAATATGTTCGAGTTTACCAAGACGACGTCCAAACTCCGTTTCAACAGCTTCAATAAATTGCTTTTCAGTCATCGACATATATCGAACTGCATCTTCAGCAGCTACGGTAAACACCAACACTGAACGATTCTTATCAATAGGCAACAGCGCTACTGGACCATGATGAGTAAAACGTTCAAACGCCGTTGCCAGATTTGGCTTTTGTGTACTTACATTGGCAACAATAGCCGTCTGCTTAAAATCATGTTCTTTTGTATTGATAGCCGCTAAACGTCTTACCAATGATTGGCTACCATCTGCGCCAACTAATAGCCCTGCGGTGATTAATTCACTATGACCTGCATGAGATAACTCAACCGACATTCCTGCTTCACTTTGCTTAAAGCACTTCAGTTCTGCCGGACAAATAAGTGTTATGTTTTCATACGATAACATTTGTTTATGCAGGGCTTGCCCAAGAGATCGTGCCACAACAACGTGCCCTAACTCATCTTTATCAGTTTGAGCGGCATCCAGATGCATGAAACCAAATCGACCTTGCTCAGAGACGTGTATTTTTTTAATCGGATTTACAGCTGGCAGTACATTTTCCCATACACCGATATGTTCCAGGATTCGTTTCGACGAAAGAGACAAGGTGAGCCCCCTGTCGTCATAACTCGGCTGCTGATCATTCTTTAATGTAACCGCTTCAACGACAGCAATGCGCAAACCCGATGGTGCCAAGGCACAAGCCAAACTGGCACCGACCATGCCTGCGCCAATAATAACAACATCATAATCACGCGACATTGGCCATCAATTCCTCTATTTCGTCGGCTTGCTTTGGCGCATCTTTGCTTAACACTTCATAACCATCTTTAGTAACGAGGACATCGTCTTCAATTCTTATACCGATGTTCCACCATTTTTTAGGGAGGCCACGCATTCCTGCGGGCAAGTAAAGCCCGGGTTCAACCGTCATTACCATGCCCGGCTCCAGCATACGCCATTCACCATCAAGCTTATAATCACCTACATCATGAACGTCCATACCAATCCAGTGGCCAGTCCGATGCATATAATATTTTGTGTAATCCTGATCCTTGATTAGCTCTTCCGGGTCACCTTTTAAAATGCCCAGTTCAACCATTCCCTCGGTTAACACCCTGACCGCCGCATCATGTGGGTCATTCCAATGGTTGCCCGGTTTTACTTCCTCTATCGCAGCAAGTTGTGCTGCTAATACCAAATCATAAGCCTGACGTTGTGCTGTAGAAAATCGTCCACTAGCGGGGAAGGTTCGGGTAACATCACTCGCGTAACCTTGATATTCAGCACCAGCATCGATCAATAATAAATCGCCATCATTAATTTCATCCTGATTTTCTGTGTAATGTAAAATACAGCCATTAGCCCCTGAGCCAACAATCGAAGGATAAGCTGCCGCACGAGCACCATTTCGAATAAACTCATGTATCAATTCAGCTTCAATCTGATATTCATGCATACCCGGTTTGCAATTCTGCATCGCACGTTGATGAGCTTTAGAGGATATCCTCGCCGCCTGACGCATTAACTTTATCTCTAGCCTGCTTTTATAAAGCCGCATATCATGTAAAAAATGGTTTAAGGAAATAAATTCGTCGGGCGCAACAACGCCGGTTCTGACCTTGTCCCTAATCTGCTTAACCCATGCCATAACCCGCTGATCAAAGTTTTGATCACTGCCCATATTGTAGAAAATACGTTCATGCCCCTCGATCAGGCCGGGCAAAATGTCATCCATGTCCTCAATGGGAAAGGCATCATCAGCGCCATAAACCTCCAGCGCCCCTTCAAGGCCAGCTCGTCGCCCATGCCAGGTCTCCATCTCTTCATCACTTTCACGACAAAATAAAATAAATTCGCCATCAGCTCGATCCGGGATTAAAACGGCTACGGCCTCAGGCTCTGGGTACGCTGTTAAATAGTAAAAATCGCTATCTGGACGGAATGGAAATTCGACATCACGGTTGCGAATATAGACTGATGCCGTCGGCATGATGGCAATACTGTCTGAGCCGATCATATCCATCAGGCGTTTTCTCCGGCGTAGACACTCCTTCTTATCCATTAATGTAACACCTCTGGTATTTCACCATCGTCATCCGGATGATGTAATTCTTGATGCAACATAATGACTCCGACTCGGATATATTCAATAATCTCGAACAATGCCCCCTCAGCATCCTCATCCTCTTCTAGTGACGTTTCCATGCGTGATATAGAGACGACATCTTTAATAAACTCATCGCATTCATCTATTAATTTTGGTTTTTCGCCTAATCCACCAATGCCCAAACCACTCACAAAGCCAGCGCTCCATTCTGCCAATGCGCTAGAACGCTCACTAATTGGCGATTCATCATCCGGAAGAAAAAGCGCAAAAGAGAGCTCATCTGAGAGTATTTCTTCACAAACCTGGTCAGCAAGTTGAGAAAGAATGACGAAACACGCTCCCAAGTCAGCATCGTCATCGATACCCGCCAATAAATAATCTTGCCAAACCTCTACGGCAACTGTATTACTGGTACAAAAATAGCCACACATGAAACCATGGCACTCCGAGGCAAGGACGCCCGCATGCAAGGCCATCAATTCGGCATTAACTTCATCATAATTCACTATAGTCGTCATTTTCTTGATAATTTCTTAAATATTTGATTAATTTTCACTGAACAATAATAACAGGAAGCGGCCAACAGCTGCTGCTATTTGTCATCACCTGTTGACCCGCTAATTCAGGCATTCTATATTGATGTTACTATGATAAATCAACAATAAAACCAGTTCACGCAGGAACGGGCATCAGGAACCTATCATGAGCAATAACGACATTGAAAGTACCGACCTCGGGGCACTAGAAGCACGGGTTGATGAACTAATTGGCACGGTAAGCCAGCTAAAATCGGAAAATTCTGCACTTCGTAACCAACAAGACAGCTTGGTAAACGAACGCGCCGTTTTGATAGAGAAAACGGAACAGGCCAGAACCCGAATCGAATCTATGATATCTCGTCTACGCTCAATGGAAACGCGTACATGAGCAAAGATACCTCACCAATAAAAGTCATTATCCTCGATAAAGAATATCTGATCGGCTGTGAAGAGGGTGAAAAAGAATCGCTGCGACAATCTGTAGACTACCTTAATCAACAGATGGCCGACATGAAAAGCAGTGGCGGCGTAATCGGCGCAGAACGAATTGCCGTTATGACAGCATTAAATATCACTAATGAATTGCTGGCATACAAAAAAGAAAATCAAGACTATACTTTTAAAATTGACAGTACCTTGAAACGACTACAAACTAAAATTAATGACGCCTTGGTAAGAGATACGCAACTGGACATGGTTGATATTGATAATCCAGTTTCACAAGGCGGATAGAAATCAAGTATGGGTATCTTCTGTGATGCTCGTTATCATACTCGTGGTAACTTGAGCCGATAAGATATAACACAGGGATTCTGAAAGCAGCGTTGTTGTGCAGTCCATCCACGTGGAAAGCCTGATACGCTACCTAAGACACCCACTTGAACCTCTGGTTCAAGTTCAACGTCTGAAACGACATTATGGTTGATACCCCCTTCTTTTTTCTGTTTTCTTTCTTTTAGTTCGAGTAATTTTTTACTTTAATATTCTTCTTTGCTTTTGATTTCGCCTAAATTTCAACTAAAACTCTACATCATATTCCGTAATCAACGGAGCATGATCCGAAAACCTCTCGTCCTTATAAATTGATACCGATTTAATCTTGTCTCTCAGACCCGGCGTCACTACTTGATAATCGATCCGCCACCCCACATTCTTTGCCCAAGCCTGTCCACGATTTGACCACCAGGTATATTGATCGGGCTCTTGGTTCGCTACACGAAAAGAATCAACCATCCCAATCTTGTCAAACAGCTCATCCATCCACGCACGTTCTTCTGGCAGAAAACCAGAATTTTTTAAATTACCTTTCCAGTTTTTTAGATCGATCTCTTTATGCGCAATATTCCAGTCCCCACAAATTATATATTCGCGTTTTTGCCGCCGCATTTTTTTTAGTATTGGAGTGAAGCGATCAAGAAAATCAAATTTAATTAACTGTCGTTCTTCTTTTGATGAGCCAGAAGGCAGATACAGAGAAATAATACTAAGCTTACCAAAATCAAACTGCAAAAATCGACCTTCTGTATCAGCAACAGACCAACCTAGTTTGTTAATAATCTTATCTGGTTCTTTTTTACTATAGATGGCAGTGCCACTATAGCCTTTCTTTTCCGCATCATTAAAACTGGCGTAATAGCCCTTGGGCTGTAGGATCTCGTCAACTAATTGATCAATCTGTGCCTTGGTCTCCTGTATACAGATAACATCTGCTTTTTGATTCTGCATCCAGTCAAAAAAACCTTTTCTATGCGCGGCACGAATACCATTAGTATTAACACTGATAACTTTCACTGCTTTCCCCTGTTTTTTTTGCACTGTATCATAGTCACACGAACGTGATGTAGTAGAGCAATCACCAATAAAATTAAAACGAACATTAAGGTATGTAAATGGAACAATATCAAAAAGAATTTATTGAATTTGCTATTGAAAAAGAAGTGTTACGATTTGGTGAATTCACTCTGAAGTCAGGCCGCGTTAGCCCCTATTTTTTTAATAGTGGGTTATTTAATGACGGGAAAAGCCTGTCTGAACTCGGCAAGTATTATGCCTCCGCGGTAATACATGCGGGAGTGGAATTCGACATGATCTATGGTCCAGCCTATAAAGGCATACCATTGGCATCAACCATGGCGATAGCTTTTCAGGAACAACACCAGGCGAGTTATCCTTTTTGTTTCAATAGAAAAGAGGTGAAAGATCATGGTGAGGGCGGCATTACCTTTGGTGCTGATATTAACGGGCGTGTATTAATCATCGATGATGTCATCTCAGCTGGCACATCAATTCGTGAATCTGTCGAACTAATTAATACTAAAGGTGGCCGCACCGTTGCAGCCATAGTCGCCGTTGATCGTCAGGAACGTGGAGAGGGAAAGCTATCGGCTATTCAGGAAGTGGAACAACTGCACGATATTAGGGTCATAAATATTGTCAGCTTGGACAATATCATTACTTTTATGACCGAGCATGGCGAAATGCCGGAGCATCTTGAAGCTATAAATAGCTATAAGCAAAAATATGGCTCTACCTAAACATAGTGTAACAGGCATGACCTCAATGATGAGGCGTACTATACTCACAGTTCATGAGAAAATTTTAAATGTTAGGAGGAATTTATGAGAAAACAATTATTTAGCACTTTAATTATTATGTTTGCGCTAAGTGGATTGACTCTCTCTGGAACAGCGCAGGCAAGAATGAAGTGTTGGACCAACAGTGACGGCATAAAAGAATGTGGTAACAAAATTCCGCCTGAATATGCACAAAAAGAGCACCACGAACTTGGTGAAGGCGGCCTGGTACGGGAAAAAACTGAGAGGGCCAAATCCGATGAAGAACTGGCCGAAGCAAGACGCTTAGAAAAAGAACAGGCTGAACAAGAAAAAATTGATGCTGACAAGAAAAAACAAGATCAAATACTCTTAGCCACATTCAGTAATGTCAGTGATATTGAAAGAGCACGTGACGATCGGGTTACTGCTCTGGAAGCAACTATAAAGCTGACTCAAGCACGTAACGATAAAATACAGATTGATCTCGATAAACGTATTCAGACAGCAGCTGATGCAGAAAGAGCAGGCAAAGCACCCGCTGAGGACTTGCTTAACGATATTGAGTCCTTAAAACGTCAAACTAGTAATAATAATACCTTTATTGAAGGGAAACGCGCGGAACAAGAAGAGATCAAAAAAGCACACGAAATTGATATAACGCGTTTTAAAAGGCTGAAAGGAATCGAATAATTATCTAAACAAACCTGCTTTCAATGCAACCCACTGATCACCCCAATGTTCAGTGGGTTTTTTTGTGAAAGAACTCCGCACAAACTGTGACATCTTGCCTTCAGTATAAGTTAACATTTGATTAGCTGCAGCCTCCATATTACTGATAGCTCGAGGACCTTCGGCTAAATTTGCTTCACGTAAGATTTGTCGTAACTGCGTTTCTAACCTTTCAAAGAACTGCACGACTCGAGCATGCAAGCGTTCGTTTTCTCCTAGCAACGCATCACCGATCAAGATACGTGTAATGCCCGGGTTCCTTTCAGAAAAACCCAGCATTAATTGAATAATCTTTTCGCATCGAACGGTTACATCAGTTTCATTGCTTAAAATTTTATTGATTAATCCAAATACAGTCTCTTCTGCAAAATCGATTAGCGCCTCAAACATCTTTGCCTTACTGGCAAAGTGTCGATACAAAGCTGCTTCTGAGACACCAACAGCACTGGCTAGACTTGCAGTTGTAATACGCAAGCCCGGGTTTGTTTCTAACTCATGAGCCAATACTTCGAGGATCTGTTGTCGTCTATTCGGTTTTGTGTTCGTAGTCATTATGCCCTCGTCGTTATGCAGCTGCGCTCTTATGTCCGTGGATTAAAGTACCGACCCCTAAATCTGTAAGTATCTCCAGTAAAACAGCATGCTCAACACGGCCATCAATAATATGTGATGACTTTACGCCCGCATGTACCGCGTCTAATGCTGAACGTATTTTGGGCAACATGCCGCCATGTATCACACCTTCTTCTATTAAGTTATCGACTTCCTCGGCTGACAAACCAGTCAACACATTACCATCAGCATCAAGTAAACCTGCTGTATTGGTAAGCATAATCAATTTTTCAGCACCTAAGACTTCCGCAATCTTGCCAGCAACAAGATCTGCATTTATGTTATATGACTGTCCGGATTCATCGACGCCCACTGGCGCAATCACCGGAATAAAATCACCTTGTATCAGCAGATCGACAACTGCTGTATCGATACTATCGACCTCACCAACATGACCTATGTCAATAATTTCAGGCGCTTCAAGTTCTGGGCTATTTCGTTTAAAAACCATCTTTTTCGCTCGAATCAGCTCTCCATCTTTACCACTTAAGCCAACAGCATTACCACCATGACGGTTAATAAGGTTTACAATCTCTTTATTCACCAAGCCACCCAAAACCATTTCAACGATATCCATGGTCTCGTTATCGGTAACACGCATGCCTTCAACAAATTCAGTTTTCTTGCCCAGCTTTTCCAGTAACTCACCTATTTGTGGTCCGCCACCATGTACTATTACTGGATTCATGCCGACCAGTTTCATCAACACAACATCTCGGGCAAAACCTGATTTGAGCTGATCATCGGACATGGCATTGCCACCATATTTGATAACAATCGTTTTACCGCTGAATCGCTTTATATAAGGCAAGGCCTCCGTTAAAACTTCAGCAATAGTCACCGGGCTTTTATGTGATTCTGAATGCATAGGAGTTATTTAGGATCTTCACGTAATAATAAGTTCAAAAGATTAAAATGGGGGCGCAGCGGGTATTATAAGTTTAATCGCTTCACGAAATTCCGACTGGATACGCTCTAGCGCTGCCTCACTCTCACCCTCAAATCGCAATATGATATTCGGTGATGTATTGGAAGCTCTGGCCAATCCCCAGCCATCACTATACTCAATACGTAAACCATCAATGTCGATAACTTCGGCATCTGTCACGGACATCTTTTCAGCCAGCTCTTCCATAAAACCAGTATGCTGATCTTCAGGCAAAGACATTCTTAACTCAGGCGTTGAAACACCCTCAGGCAGTTCTGCAAATAATTTAGCTGGTGCTTCTTTAGCATTAGTAAATATCTCGACAAAACGCGCCGCTGTATATAGTGCGTCATCAAAACCATACCAACGTTCTTTGAAAAAGATATGACCACTCAACTCACCTGCCAATGGCGCATCAACTTCCTTCATCTTGTTTTTGATAAATGAGTGCCCTGTTTTCCACATCATCGGCACGCCACCATTAGTCTCAATAATAGATTTAAGATAACGACTACATTTAACATCAAAGATAATATTGGCGCCCTGATTACGCGAAAGAACATCTTTAGCTAATAACATAAGTTGTCGATCCGGCCAGATGATTTTTCCTTCACCGTCTACAACACCGAGTCGATCGCCATCACCATCAAAGGCAAAACCAACATCAGCGCCTTCAGCTTTGACTTTATCAACTAGATCTTTCAGGTTTTCTGGTTGGCTAGGATCCGGGTGGTGATTTGGAAACTTACCATCTATATCACAATAAAGTTCTACAACATCATGTCCCATAGCTTTCAGTAATTGCGGTACCAATGCCCCCGCTACACCATTACCACAATCAACAACAATCTTTAATGAAGAACCTAATGCAACAGGTATATCCTCTGATATTCTTCGAATGTAATCTGCCGAGATATCAACATGTAGAAGACCGCCGTCACCAGTCGCATACTCCCCGGAAACCGTACGGCTTTGTATATCTTTAATGTCATCACCGCTAAGCGTATTACCGTCTAACATAATCTTGAGACCATTATATTCTGCAGCATTATGACTTCCTGTAATCATTACACCGCTACCAGTATCAAGGTGATACGTAGCAAAATAAAGCACCGGGGTTGGCACCATGCCTATGTCAATCACATCTCTGCCCGTGCCTCTTAACCCTTTAATCAGAGCCTCAGAAAGGTCCGGACTTGTTGTTCTGCCGTCTCTGGCAACGACAATTTCTTGTTGACCTCGTTCTAGCGCAATAGACCCTATCGCTCTGCCAATGTCATATACAGCAGTTTCAGTTAAGGTCTCACCAACGATGCCACGAATGTCATAAGCGCGGAAAATTACCGGTGCTATTTGTGGCTGCTCTGGTTCACTTGGCATTACTTCTTGTTCTGGCTCAGCGGTTAGATCAATTGTATCCGCTTGATCTATTGGTTCAGGCTTGCTTGATGGTGCAACGATCATTGTTGCATCATCCGTATTGATCCCTTGTGATATTGACTTTAAATTTGCTGTGATTCTATCCGCTTTCGGTAGATGAGGAACTAATTGCTCAAAACCCGCATGCGCACCTTCTGCAATTGCACGAACAGCACCCTCATAGGTAAGCAAATCAGCTTTTTCTTTTGATGATGAGGATGAGGATGAGGATCCTTTTTTAATTACAACAAAATACACTCCTGCGCAGACGATCAATAACACAAGGACGATCAATATTATTGGTATGCCGGATGCGGAAGAACCATCGTCTGAGATGATTGGAGCACTTCCAGACCAATAAGCAATTATCCAACGCGTATCATTAACACTCACTGTTATTGCCGCGCCTTGTCTATGAGTATCATCACCAGTCTTTGCTAAGACCATAGTCTTTCCTGCTGCACGCTGAGTTAGCTCGGCATAACCATCATCTAATTCAATATCTTGCATTAAAGCATCAAGAAGACTGACATTCAGACTCAAATGCAATAAACCAATCAATTCAAACGCATTATTGACGACACGCTCAATCATCACCACATGCTGGTTGATCGCACCAAACAAATGGACTTCCGTATTAATATGACTTGTTGTCTCTGCCTTGTTAAGCAGATCTAAAGAAGCGTAAGTTAGTGGAGGAATCTCAGCGTCATCTTGCGAATAAGAACCTGGGTTTAAATAGCGCAGCTTTAAAGCTTGGTTAAATATCGATTCTTTTTCTGCTGCTGCTGCACTCAAAGCCGCAGCATCGGCGCCTTGTTGAAACAACTCAATTGTTTGCACGTCCTTTGCCAAAGCAGAAAGCTTATTTTTTAACTCGTCCAAATTTTCTTGGACAGTTGCCGCGACACTTCTGGCAGCAGCATCCTTGGCTTCAAGTTCTGCTTTTTCAGCACTATTAGACAGGCTTGAGAACACCTTCCAACCACCGCCTACCACAAGAAAAAATACCAGAACGGATACAGAGATAATCACTGCCTTTCTCACAGTGCGTCGACTAAATCGACGATTAGTAACCGGACCATCAACCATTAATCTTCTCCCCTAAATCCTGCGACACACCTGTGTGACCAAAACCACCGTCACCTCTCATTGTCTCTGTAAACGATTCAACAAATTCAAACTTAGCTTGTACTACTGGCACGATAACCATCTGCGCAATTCTATCACCAGGGTTTATGGTGAACTCTGTAACGCCTCTATTCCAACACGAAACAAAGATCTCACCCTGATAATCTGAATCGATTAAGCCAGTCAGATTTCCAAGAACAATACCATGTTTATGGCCTAAGCCAGAGCGTGGCAACAATACCGCCGCGTATGCATTGTCCGCAATATGAATAGCAAAACCGGCCGGTATCAACACAGTTTCACCCGGCCCTATTTGTAAGACATCATCTAGACAAGCACACAGGTCGAGCCCAGCAGAACCTTGTGTAGCGTAACTCGGCACAGGAAATTCATCGCCTAAGCGCTTATCAATGAGTTTTATTAATATTTTTTTCATTATATTGATCGGCAATAAGAGTTATTAGTGTTCTCGCAAGTCTGGTTTTTGATGCTTTTTGTAATTGCTTATGTTCAGCGCCCCAAAACACCGTCAAGGCATTCATCTCTGAATCAAAACCGAGATCTTCGCCGACCTGATTCGCCGCAATCATATCAAGTTTTTTGGCGCGCAATTTTGTTTGAGCATTTAATTCAAGATTTTCAGTCTCCGCAGCAAACCCAACTGTAAATGGCGGACTCTCTAGGGCCGCCACTTCTGCAAGAATATCAGGGTTTTTCTGCAAGCTTAATTCATATACATCACTGGATTTTTTTATCTTTTGCTCAGCTATAGTTTGTAAGCTGTAATCTGCAACCGCAGCTGCCGAGATAAATATATCCGTACTACTGATTTTCTGCATCACGGCGTTATGCATTTCTGCTGCTGATGTCACATTAATCAGCTTGGCGCGTTCGGGCGCTGGCAAGTTAACCGGGCCTGAAATAAGAGAAACCTCAGCGCCCGCCTCAATAGCTGCCATAGCAACCGCGTAACCCATTCGCCCGGAACTGCGATTACTGATATAGCGCACAGGGTCGATAGCCTCTCGTGTCGGCCCCGCAGTAACCAACAACCGTGATCCACTCAGAATAGTTGCCTCAAATGATTTTGCTGCAAGTGATGCTATTTCTTCCGGTTCTAACATCCGCCCGGGGCCATTCTCACCACAGGCTTGATCTCCTGCAGCCGGGCCAATAACAACGATTCCTCTCGATTTAATCTTTTCCAGATTCTCTTGTGTTGCCGAATTCAGCCACATTTGTTGATTCATGGCTGGAGCAAGCATTACCGGACTGGTTGTGGCCAAACATAAAGTGCTTAAGAGGTCTTCTGCAAAGCCATTCGAATACCTGGCAATAAAGTTGGCACTGGCCGGAGCGATTAAAACCAAATCTGCCCACCGGGCCAAGTCAATATGCCCCATTGCTGATTCAGTCTCCAAATCCAACAATTCTGTATGCACAGGCTTGCCTGACAAGGCCTGCATTGTTAATGGCGTAATAAATTCACAGGCATTAACTGTCATAACAACACGCACATCCGCGCCATGTTGTCGCAATAAACGCAATAAAACAGCAGCTTTATAAGCTGCGATACCCCCCGTGACACCCAATAAGATGCGTTTTCCTGTTAACTGATACATATATTTTAGATTTTACATTATTATTGTTATATGTGGCGCACAGATTAAGCATGTACTCACACACCACAGAAACATTACTAATAACAAGGAGCGTTATGATGTCTATTTCTAGCTGGCCTTTCAATGAAAGGCCTCGAGAAAAACTATTAGAAAAAGGACCGTCTGCGCTATCCGATGCAGAAATTCTATCCATTTTCCTAAGGACAGGCCGCGAAGGTCTATCTGCCCTGGATCTCGCAAGAGAGCTTTTAGACAAACATCAGGGGCTACGCCAACTCATCGACGCTGATCAGAAAGACCTTTGTCAAACAAAAGGCTTTGGCACAGTTAAATATGTACAAATAATAGCCGCACTAGAGCTGGGTCGGCGTTACTTACAAGCAGAATTAGAGACCGGTGATGCCTTTACCAGCCCGGAACAAACACGAGATTTTCTAACATTGAAACTCCGCGCTTACCCCTACGAGGTGTTTGCATGCTTGTATCTTGATAACCGACATCGCTTGCTCATTTTTGATGAGCTTTTCCGAGGAACTATTGATAGTGCACAGGTTCATGCTCGGGAGGTAGTTCGATCGGCCTTGAAATACAATGCTGCAGCAGTGATTTTGGCCCATAATCACCCATCTGGGGAAGCGGAACCCAGTCAAGCGGATATTAATTTAACGCAACAGCTAAAAAAGGCGCTCGATTTGGTTGATATTCGGGTGCTGGATCACCTGATTATCGGTAATGGTACTGCGATTTCATTTGCCGAACGCGGGCTGCTATAGATCAATTTAGTGATCAATAGCGTTCAAATACTTGGATTCGAGATTTAATACATGTACAATCCGCGCTCTTTTTTTATTGTGAATGACGAGAAAAACCATGTCACGAGTATGCGAAGTAACGGGCAAAGCCCCAATGGTCGGGAATAACGTTTCCCATGCCAATAATAAGACAAAACGCCGTTTTCTGCCAAACTTGCAGTCACGCCGATTTTGGATAGAAAGCGAAAGTCGCTGGGTCAGATTACGCGTTAGCAAAAAAGGCTTACGCATTATCGACAAGAAAGGCATCGAAGAAGTCTTGGTTGATATAAAAGCCCGTAACAAAGCCGCAGCCTGAGGATAATAATTATGCGCGATAAAATAAAACTTGTCTCATCTGCAGAAACTGGTCATTACTACACGACGACCAAGAACAAACGCACCATGCCAGACAAGATGGAAATAAAGAAGTACGACCCGGTTGTCCGGAAGCATGTAATCTACAAAGAAGCCAAGATTAAATAAAAAAAGCGCCAGTAGGCGCTTTTTTTATATGTTCATGAATGAACTGGTCGAAGATTACTCCTCCACTTTGACACTTCCATCATCCTTGGCGGTCGTATCTCTCGAGAGGACACGACTACATGGATGCAGGAGTTAGAGGGAAGCAGGCCAAAGAGACGATTTACTGTTATTAAGTTCAAGCTGGAATAGGCTGCAAAGTATAAGCTCGTATATTCCTAGAAAACTCTTCCAGCGCTTCTATCCCTGTTGCTTCTGCCTGACGACACCATTCCTGTAGATTTTGTACCATCGATTCTCGGGTTGCGGTCTTCTCTAGCCAAATTTCTTGCAAACGCTGCTTAAATTCATAGACCACATTGAGTGTATCGCTATGGGCGAGAATACTATCTAAACGCTGACGCGCATTTGAATCCAGCAAACTATCCGCCCGGCTCATCAGCTTTTTACCTCGTCGTAATAATTTTTTCCCGGTAACATTGGCCTTACGCATTTCGTCTTTATAGACATCACCTATTACTTCATGTGCATAATCTGACATCACATGCCATCGATTAGAAATAACCGCACTAACGGTATCATAATCAATCATCGGGTTTTCGTTGTTAAATCGTGGCGTCGGCGCGAGTTTCTTCACCTTAGCTAGACTCAATACACTTAACAGTCGTATGTACTGCCAACCGAGATCAAATTCCCATCGCTTGTTAGAAAACTTTGCCGAACTGGCAAAGGCGTGATGGTTATTATGCAGCTCTTCACCACCGATAAGGATGCCAACGGGGACAATGTTGGTCGAGGCATCGGCAGATTCAAAGTTCCGATAACCGTACCAATGCCCAGCACCATTGATCAATCCCGCTGCAAAAAAGGGAACCCAGGCCATCTGTATCGCCCATATCGAGATACCTAACACGCCAAACAATGAGAAATTGACGAAAAACAAACAAATGATGCCGAGAAAGGTAAATTTGCTATACAAATTTCGTTCTATCCAATCATCCGGGGTCTCATGACCATATCTATCCAGTGTCTCCTGATTCTTTGTCTCGGTACGATATAACTCGACCCCATCCCACAGCACTTTATTAATGCCATGGATTACCGGGCTATGAGGGTCTTCTTCTGTTTCGACCTTGGCATGATGTTTACGATGTACTGCAACCCATTCTTTTGTGCCCATAGCCGTTGTTAACCATAGCCAAAAACGAAAAAAATGACTTATAAGCGAGTGCAATTCAAGCGCATGATGGGCTTGGTAGCGATGTAGATAAATCGTAACAGAGGCAATTGTAATGTGCGTCAAACCAAGAACCACCAGCACATATCCCCACCAGGGCAAGCTAATCAAGCCGTTAAACATACTTCATAACCTCTTCTTATAATTAGAACCGTCTCAAAACTGTTTACTTTTAAACTCATGGATCATCATATTGTAGCTGACAAACCCGACTTTTATCCTGATTTAGTCTCATCCTAATACTTCTGGTTGGATGTCTGAGATGTGCATTTCGGAAAGGTGCTTGCAAGTTATGACGTAATAAGAATAATAGCTGCGAAATGGAGAGTGAAATACTTATATCAGTTCAACAGCTTTCACGCTTTTATGGCCAACAAAAAGCCATAGAAAACGTCAGCTTCGATGTCCACCGTGGAGAAATCCTTGGCTTTCTAGGCCCTAACGGTGCGGGCAAATCGACCACGATGCAAATAATATGTGGTGTGCTCGCCGCCAATCATGGCTCCGTTACTATTGCCGGGTATGATATTCATGAAACACCACGTCTGGCAAAAAAACATATCGGGTTTTTACCGGAACAACCACCGCTATATAACGACCTGACCGTCAATGAATATCTAAATTACGCGGCAAAACTTCGCGGTATAAATAAAGACGGCTTAACAGAGGCCATTAATCTAAGTAAAGAGCGCTGTGGCCTGGAAAATGTTGGCTCACGCTTAATCGAGAACCTGTCAAAGGGTTATAAACAGCGCGTCGGCATTGCTCAAGCTATTATCCACTCACCTTCGGTCATCATCCTTGATGAACCAACTTCGGGACTTGATCCCATCCAGATCCGTGAAATAAGGGAATTGATGCGCGAGTTGAGCTCAGATCATAGCGTCATACTCTCTACCCATATCCTTTCGGAAATACAAAGCCTGTGCGATCGTGTGTTGATCATAAATCAAGGTCATATAGTTTTAGATCAATCACTGGATCAATTAGAAAATAGTTCTGATAAACCAGACAGTATTGAAATTGGCTTGCGCAATCCACCTGCTCTGGAATCATTGCTTGGCATCGAAGGTGTTGCTTCTGTTGAAAGCATTAACGATGACACCCTACGTATTAACTTTAGCCCAGAGTCAAACATGATTGCTGCCATTGTTGAAAAAGCAGTGTCTGATAACTGGGGTTTATTCAAACTTAACCCGGGTGATACCTCGCTAGAAGCGACATTCATGCGTCTGACGCATGGCGATAATGAACAACTTGAAAAAGATGAGAGTGCCGCATGATTAATAATATAAGTTTAATCGCTGCCAATGAATTACGACGCCTTTTTAAATCACCATTGGCCTGGGTCATTCTCGCCGTAGTACAGTTTCTAATCGCGATATTCTTTTACTTATTGCTATCGCAATACATGCAACCTTCTGCCGCTGCATCTGGTTTAACCGATGTTGTTGTCTCTGGCATGTATCAAATTTCAGGCGTTGTTATGTTGTTGGTTTCACCACTGTTAACCATGCGTTTGATTACTGAAGAGCGTCGACTAGGCACCATTAAGCTACTAATTTCCTCACCGATAAGCATCACTGAATTGGTGCTTGGAAAATATGTGGGGATAACCATATTCTATTGTTTAATGTTATTCATGATCAGTTTAATGCCTGCATCACTAATGATAGGCACGCAACTCGATCTAGGACAAATCGCATCTGCTCTCATAGGTGTGTTGTTATTAATGTCTGCATTTGCATCCATTGGTTTGTTTATTTCATCGTTAACAAGCTCACCGGCTATTGCTGCTATAAGTACCTTTGGTGTTTTGTTTTTACTCTGGATAATTAACATCGCTGGCACCAATGCCTCTGAAGGCATGGCAGAGGTGTTTGCTTATATGTCGTTGCTCAAACACTACTCCAGTTTGTTAACTGGCGTTTTCAATTCGACTGATGTTTTGTTTTATATTATTGTCTCCGTCTTTTTCATTATATTAAGTATCTGGCGTTTAGATGCTGAACGGACTTATGGTTAATTTAAAATGTTCGTAACCGCCAGAACAAGACTCCAGAATCGCCTTAACAGTATTCTTATGTTTTGTTTATTGACTATAAGCGTTTGCTTATTGGCATGGTTGAGTCATAAACATTCGCTAGAATATGATTGGACGGCTAACGGTCGACATACTCTGTCAGAAGCGAGTCGAAATCTATTAGCCAAGATGCCAGATAAAATTGAGATCACATCTTATGCACGGGAAAATTCTCAGTTGCGTGATGCTATCAAAAAATTCGTTGGAAAATATCAACGCCACAAGCCGGACATTGTATTACGTTTTGTAAACCCGGACGCAGTTCCCGATGAGGTCCGCAACCTTGGTATTAGTGTTGATGGCGAGATTATTGTTCGTTATCAGGATCGGAGTGAGCATGTAAAGTCTGACAAAGAACAAGTCTTTACTAATGCTCTGCAACGACTAGCGCGTAACCAGGAACGCTGGATCGCTTTTGTTGAAGGTCATGGTGAACGCAACGCCTTGGGTGATGCAAATCATGATATGGGAGACTGGGTTAAACAATTGTTTAATCAAGGTTATCGTGTACAACCGATAAACCTTAGTGAAACACAAGCGATCCCTGATAACACAGGCGTTCTCGTTATAGCCGGACCACGCATCGATTACCTTCCAGGCGAAACGGAGGCCATCATTAATTATATTAATGACGGTGGTAATTTATTGTGGCTACAAGATCCAGGCCCTCTTTATAAACTCGACTCATTAGCTGAGGAGCTTGCTCTAAACTTTTATGAAGGGGCCGTGATCGATTATGCTGGTCAATTGATCGGTATCAATGACCCTACTATTGCTCTGGTTACTAAAACATTGTATTCGCCCCATGCCATAACAGCGGGTTTTGAATACACAACCTTATTTCCGATGGCTGGTGCGATAGAGTTATTAGAGTCGATAAAATGGATGGCTAAACCAATCTTTGGAACGGGTGATCATACCTGGAGCGAGACAGCTAAACTGGAAGGAGCCGTTGAGTTTAATGAGGGCAGCGATACACAAGGGCCTTTGACTATTGGTATTAGTTTGGAACGTGAACTTGAAGCGGAACAAGGGGAAGAACTGGTTAGCAAGCAACAACGAATAGTCGTTATTGGCGATGGCGATTTCTTGTCAAACACCTATCTTGCTAATAGTGGTAACAATGAACTCGGCACACGAATAATAAACTGGTTGAGTAGTGACGATGAATTTATTGCTATCCCACCAAAAATATCAAACGATACACAATTAAATACATCATCAACCGTGCTCGGCATTATCGGCATCCTGTTTTTGTTTATACTGCCCGCGGTATTGATCGCCATAGGTATTGCCATTGGCCTACGGAGAAAAAAACAATAACGTGGCTACGCGACTCTGGATTAACGTAGGCCTGCTTGTCTTTATCGTTTTATTGTCTGCGGTTCTTCTTATGCCAGAAGACAAGATTGAACCAGACCTGTCTCGACTAACTACAATAGAACAAAATGATATCGTCAAGATTGAGGTATTAAGAAAAAATATCGAAAACTTCGAATTTAATAAACAAGGCGAAGTCTGGCACATGACCTGGCCACAACAGTTTCTCGCTAACAGTGCTCGCATCAATGCTATGTTGCATATTTTAAATTCTGAAACTTATGGTCAATTTAATCCTGCTGAAGTTGATTTAGCACGCTTTGACCTTATTGACCCGATCATTACCGTTAAACTAAATGATCATGTTTTCCAATTTGGTAACACCGATGCTATCGACCAACGGCGATACGTGTTGTTTAATGGAACAATATATTTAACGAATGATTCACTCTATGCGCAGCTAACTACAAACGCAGCATTTTTTGCAGATACTAAAATATTGCCACAAGATTTTGAGATAAGCGCAATTCAGTTTCCGGAAAATAAAATTGAACGGCATGACCAACAATGGCAGCTGCAAAACTTGATGGACATAAACCCTGATCAATTGAAAAAAATCGTGTTTGCCTGGAATAATGCATCCGCAATATCGGTAAGAAAATATACAGCGCCTGAGACAGAATTACCGATTATCGTTTCTTCTTCAAACGGAATCACTATCAGGTTTATTGTTGTTTCAACCGAACCACATTTGATACTAGGCAGAAAAGATATCGGTGTTCAATATCATCTCGGCAGTGATGAAGCAGATAAATTACTATTAAAAGAAAATACTGAAACAACAACGGAAACACAGCAACAATAATCTCACCAGGTTAGCCATTTCAATACAAACGGATTATTTCTCCTGACAAAAACTCGCCTTAGTTCATCGCCCAGCAATATAAAAATTGCAAACGGGACACTGAGCATCAAGTGCCATGCTTCTAGAGGCGCTGTATTAAAAAACACATTACACCAGGGCACGTAACTTATCAGGCCTAGCAATACTAACTCTGTAAAAATGCCAAATAACACCAAACGATTATTGAAAAAACCAACTGTTATTAAACTTTGGCGTCGAGTACGACAAATAATTACGTCGGAAATCTGACAAATTATAATAGACGCGAAGAATGCCGTAATAGCTGTTTGATAGACGGGATCATTAACCGCCAGATCCTGACCCCATTGCCAGCCATTAGAAAAAAGCACCACAAAATAACTAAAAAAACCTGCCGCTGCCTGTACCATACCAACAACGCCATAACTCATGAAAAGCATGTTTCGTGTCAATAAACGTTCGTTTCTCGAGCGCGGCGGTTTATTCATAACATCTGATTCCGGGCGTTCCGCGCCCAGACCCAATGCCGGCAATAAGTCTGTACCTAGATCAATGGCGAGGATGAGTACAACCGTTAATGGCAGCGGAATATCGAGTACGACATAGGCAATGAAAGGGGTAATCTGCGGGATATTACTGGTTAAAATGTAGGCGATAAACTTTTTAATATTTTCAAAGATTGTTCGGCCTTCTTCAATTGCTGTAACTATCGTTGCAAAATTATCATCTATCAACACCATATCGCTTGCTTCCTTGGCAACATCGGTGCCCATAATCCCCATCGCCACGCCCATGTCGGCATTTTTCAAGGCCGGCGCATCATTTACACCATCCCCGGTAACCGTGACAATTTCTTTCTTGTCTTGCAGAGCTCTGACTATTTGTAACTTTTGCTCTGGCGATATGCGGGCAAAGACCAGTTCTTTCTCAGCTAATACTTTACTCAAATCAGCCGCATCCATTTCTGCGAGTTCATGGCCTTGTATTACCTGGCCATCACCAGTAAATAAGCCAATGTCACGAGCTATAGTTTCGGCAGTGGGGCCATAATCACCGGTCATCATAAAGACCCGGATACCCGCTGTACGACATTTCGCTAACGCGTTATGAACTTCTGGGCGGGGCGGATCCAGCATGCCAATAATGCAAACAAACAAATATCCTCCGTCAACAAGTTCATCGTTATGTGTCTCCCGGTAAGCAAGCGCTAGACCACGCTCACCTCTGGCAGCCAGATTATTATATTTATTTAGTAATTCTTGCCGGACGTCATTATCAAGCTTGTGAACATTATTGCCTTCTAAAACCCGGTCACACATAGCCAGCACGACTTCCGGTGCGCCCTTCAAATACGCCTGATTATTTTCCAGCAACGGGTCATCATTGATCGTAATCATATATCTTGATGATGATTCAAATGGTTTTTCGGTGATCCGCCGCTGTTCCTCTAGCCCAGCAATTAATTGATACTTGTTTGCGAATAACAACAGTGCGCCTTCTGTCGACTCACCAATATAGCCGCCATTAACTAATTGCGCGTTATTACAGAGATTCATTACCTTGCACGCCAGACTAAAACCAGGGTGCGCTGCATCAACTTGTTCTGCTTGATATTCTTCATCAAGAAAAATCAGCGTGTTCACACTAATCTTGTTTTGTGTGAGCGTGCCGGTCTTATCAGTGCAGATAACGGTTGAGCTGCCCAATGTTTCAACGCTTTCCAGATTTTTTATTAATGCATTCTTTGACGCCATGCGTTTGCTTGCCATAGCAAGCGCTAAAGTAACAGTCGGCAACAGGCCTTCTGGCACATTGGCAACGATAATGCCGATAGCGAAGATCAAGCTGCTTATAGATCCTTTACCAAGAACAATACTGACAATAAAAAACAAAACACCAAGAAAGATAGCGATGGAACTGATTATTCGAATAAAATGCTTCAGTTCTTTCCCTATCGGCGTTTCGACTACTGCGGTTTCTTTAGTGAGCTGGACGATCTTGCCAAACTGGGTATGCATTCCGGTTGCACAAACCAGCATCAGGCCAACACCACTTTCGACGAGCGACCCGGAAAAGACCATATTGTGACTTTCCAATATATTGTCAGCCTGATGATCGCTATCCAACAATATTGCTTCACTCTCTCCGGTCAAACTACTCTGGTCAACTCGCAACAAACGATCTCCAAGCAAGCGACCGTCAGCAGGGACCCTGTCGCCTTCACCTAAACGGACTATATCACCGGGCACGATCATGCTTGCGTCTACTTCGATTTCATCACCATCTCTGATAACACGAACCATGGTTGGCATCATCCTGCGAAAACTTTCCATGATCTTTTCACTTTGATGTTCCTGTATGTAAGTAAATGTCGCGTTCAAAACAGTAACGCCAAACAAGGCAATAGCGATATAGAGGTTCCCAATGCCAGGGTCAAGATGCTCAGCTAACAAGGCCAAACCACTGCCCGCAATAAGTAATAAGGCGAAAAAATTCTTGAATTGCTTTAAAAACTTCAGGATCTCGGGGACATCCTGTTTCACACGTAATTCATTCGCACCATACTTTTCCAGCCGTGTACGCACGCCCTCTGTAGACAAACCGTGAACATCAGCATCGAAATGTTCATAGAGATCATCAATTGAAGACAGGTGATATTGCAGATTATTGTTATCTATTATTGGTGTATCCATTCTAATGTTATCCTAACCGTACTTAATGACACTTCAATTGCGTTAAATCAAAAAATTACCCATCATGCCTGAATTACCCGAAGTTGAAACGACACGTAGAGGTATTGCGCCTTTTGTCGTCGGTGAAGTTGTAAAAGACATTATTATTCGCGAGCGTCAACTGCGTTGGCCCATCCCTGTAAGCTTGAAGCGATCACTCAAGAACCAAGTCATTAGAACGCTACATCGCCGCGCAAAATATTTACTCTTCAATACTGACAAGGGCTGCATGATTTTACACCTTGGCATGTCTGGCAGCTTGCGAATCATTAATGATTCGCAAGCCCCTGAAAAACATGATCACGTCGATATTATATTAGAATCCGGCCAAATACTTCGTTTTCGAGATCCAAGAAAATTTGGCTCAATACTCTGGACAAAAGATGAACCAATGGAGCACAAGCTGCTTAACCATCTCGGCCCTGAGCCATTAAGCGATGAGTTTCAGGTTGATTATTTGTATGCTCGTTCAAGAAAACGAACTCAAGCTATCAAAACGTTTATCATGAATAATTGTATCGTTGTTGGTGTGGGTAATATCTATGCAAGTGAAGCCCTCTATCGTGCTGGCATAAAACCGACGCAGAAAGCAGGGAAGATTTCAAAAGCAGGATGCGAAAAATTAATCATTGAGATAAAGAACGTTTTGACACATGCCATTGAAAAAGGTGGCACGACTTTACGCGACTTTATCAATGGTGAAGGCAAGCCCGGTTATTTCAAAAATGAATTACAAGTTTACGATAGAGCAGGTAAACCTTGTTATCACTGTAAATCACCGATAAAAATGATTCGACAGGGGCAACGATCTACTTTTTATTGCACAAAATGCCAACACTAAATATTGAAAGTAATAAGATTTTTACCTTTTAGAATTTTTATCTTGCTGCCATCAATAGCTACAGCGCAAGACAGATTAATAATGACAAACTGCCCTGCACAGCAATTCATTGTCTATCATGCATGCGCTCATCTAAGTCTCATCAACAATAATAATAAAGCAATTACTCTGAAATACAGTTAAGAAGACTGGCTCAAACTTTAAAACAGGGGTTTGGCTACAGTAAACGCTGTGACGATTTGCTAGATTGTAAAAATACCGGTTAAATTAAACTTACTGAGAATATTTGTGTCTACAGAAGCTGGGGAAATTCTTTATTTTTTGTATAATTTGCGAAAAATAACGAACTACATCACAACAATTATAAAAAGAAGATAACTTATGATAAATCAACGTGTTTTTGTATTATCGCTACAGAATATGAGTAATTTCGGCCTCTTAAATGTATTTCTTCTTGTAGTAACACTGCTTTTCCTCCCTGTCGTTAATTCTTTCGCAGTAGAGCTGACGATAGACCAACATGACGACCTGGATTCATTGACTATATTGGGTTTATTGGCCGCTGCTGAAACAGATATTGAGGCGGGGCGCTACATCGAGCCTACCGGAAAAAATGCCTATGAGAAGGTAAAAAAAATACTGGCAGAGGACGCCAATAATATGGCGGCGGCCCGAATTCTGGCCAAAATCTTAAAAATAAATATTGAAGCATTACAGACAGCGCTTAACATCGGAGATTCTATAGGGGCAAAAGAATATCTAAAAATAATACGTAAAATTAACCCCGACGCCATATCAATAACAAACGCCGAAAAAATGCTTGATGATGACCTTAGTGCAATCTCGGAGGATGTGGGTAAAACGGAAAACTACAATTTAGCCGGTGAGATGGTGGAAATCTCTGGCGGATCATTTCTGATGGGAACCCTAGAGGGCAGAAATGATGAGAAACCGCAGCATATTGTTACTGTCCCATCTTTTGAAATCGGAAAATACGAAGTCACCGTTGGCCAATTCAAAAGATTCATCGAGGCCACGGGTTATCTTACCGATGCAGAGACAAATGCAGGGATACATAAGGGTTGTTTTAGTGACGGCGGCGGCGTTGATTTTGGTCAGAAAGAAGGATTGACGTGGCGCAATCCTAGCTACACTCAGTCAGACAATCACCCCGTGGTCTGTGTCAGCTTGAACGATGCGCACGCTTATATTGATTGGCTTAATAAAGAAACCGGCAGCAACTACGGTTTACCTTCAGAAGCAAAGTGGGAGTACGCCGCACGCTCAGGCAGCACTACTGATTATCATTTTGGTAATTCAAAATCAGACTTATGTCTGTATGCCAATGTCTATGATGAAGTCGGTAGAGACATCAATAGCTATGGCTGGAGAAATGCGCCCTGTGATGATGGTGAAGCAAAATCTTCCAAGGTAGGACAATATCAGGCAAGTCCTTTTGGACTGCATGATATGCATGGCAACGTATGGGAGTGGGTAGAAGACTGCTGGAAGTCTGACTACCGTAATGCCCCAAGCAATGGCACGGCATACAAAGACGACAAATGCGAACATCGCGTAACTCGCGGTGGCTCTTGGTACAATATTCCGTTGGGAGTTCGCTCAGCAAACCGCTATTGGTATATGCCAACCTATCGCAGTTTTAATCTGGGGTTTCGTATCTTCAGAGATACGAGTCTGGTTGTAACTAAAAACTCAAAAGGGGATTAAGGAATATAAAAAACTTCTGCTCGACCTTCTCCGCGAGGATCGCTAGCGGCAAAGATTAGATCTTTCTTTTTCCAGATCATAATCGCCTGCATATTGCCATAACGCCGATTTTTTTCTTTAAGCATATGGCCTTTACCTTTAAGGACTGCTTGTTCACTGCTAGTTAAACCACCCAGTTCGTATTGTACTTGATCGGGCAGATATTGATGATGATAGCGCGGTAAACTCACCCACGATTTAGGCGCATTTCCTTCTGCAAAATCCAAAACACCCAACAATACCATGCTAATAATACGACTACCGCCCGGCGTGCCGAGCACAGCGACACGATCATCTGTTTCAAGAAACGTCGGCGACATACTAGACAATGGTCGTTTGCCCGGGGCTATGGCATTAGCATAGTCACCGACTAAGCCATAAGCATTCGCTGTTAGTGGCTTCACAGAAAAATCATCCATTTCATTATTTAAAAGCACACCTGTGCCTTTAGCAACAAAACCGGAACCAAATGGCAGGTTAATACTTAAGGTCGCAGAGACTCGATTACCTACAGCATCAACAACTGAAAAATGTGTTGTATCAGTACCTGTTTTTTCAACCGTTGCAACATTACTTAATTCACTGCTTGGTGTTGCGCGTTCCAAATTAATTGTTAAGGCAAGACCTTCAGCATAATTTTTATCTAACAAACGTTCGACAGGTATATCAATAAAATCAGGATCGCCCAGATAAGCAGCGCGATCACGATAGGCGCGGCGCATTGCTTCTATAACAACATGTTTTCGTGTTATGGGATCCAGCTTATCTAAATTGAATTGCTCCAGAATGTTCAGCGCTTGTCCCATGACAATACCGCCAGAAGAAGGTGGTGCAGCTGACGTAACCTTGATGCCGTTGTAATTAATAACAATGGGCTCTCGCTCAACAACCTGATACTTTTTAAGGTCATCCAGTTCCCAAATACCACCATTATTTTTAACACTGGTAACCATCTGCTTGGCAACTGGCCCTTGATAAAACCCTTTGCTGCCATGATTTGCTATTGCTGTTAGCGTTCTCGCCAAATCTTTTTGAACGATCAACTCACCAATAGCAGGGACTTTATATTTTATAAGAAATATTTGAGCCGCATCGGGATACTGCTTTACAACATCTTTCCGATAACCCATCAACTTCTGATAGCGCTCCGTTACAGCGAAGCCTTCTTGTGCTTGTTTAATCGCTGGCGCAAGGACTTGCTTTAGCGATAAACGGCCATAATTTTTCACTAGATGTTCAATGCCTGCAGGCACACCCGGGATACCCGCCGCCATCGGCCCATTCAATGACAAGCCCTTAACAACATTACCCGCTTTATCCAGATACATATTATGGGTGCTTCGCATAGGCGCCTTCTCACGTCCATCGATCATAGTCTGCTTATTATCAGATACACGATGTACTAACCAGAATGCACCGCCACCAATACCAGAACTATAAGGCTCAACAACAGCTAATGATGCCGTTATCGCGGCAGCTGCATCAAAGGCATTGCCGCCTTGTCTTAATATATCAATACCGGCTTGTGTTGCTAAAGGATGGGCACTTGCAATCGCAACTTGCTTTGGTTCTGCAAAGACATAAGAAGAAGTAAAAATTAATATGCAGAAAAATGAAGACAGTGTCTTGATGCTTTTTATCATGGTGTTGTATTAAAAAATCAGGGAAATTTATCTTTAAGTGCAGCAGCCACTATCGAATCAACAAATATGCTAACGTCCCCATGCAAAGACGCTATCTCTCGCACCAGACTTGATGTGGTACAAGCCAGGTTTTCTGCCGGCGTTAAAAATACCGTTTCAATATCAGAATTTAATTGCCTATTCATGCCTGCCATCTGAAACTCATAATCAAAGTCGGATACGGCGCGTATGCCGCGAACGATCACACTCGCCTTTTTTTCACGCGCAAGATCCGTCGCCAACGCTCGGAACGGGATCACTTCAATATTCTTAATATCCGCCAAGACTTTGCTCGCCAGTTCAACGCGCTCGTCAATGGTAAACAGGGTGTTCTTGCTCGTCGTGTCAGCAACAGCAATGATGACTTTATCAAACAATTTAGCCGCACGCCGCGTGATGTCTGCATGCCCTTTAGTAATTGGATCAAATGTGCCTGGATAAATTGCCGTTACCATTTCAGTTCCTCATTAAACATATTAATAGAAACATATTTAAAAAAGTGCTTTTTAAATAGCTTCTATAAGCATTGATTGTACATTACCTGCCTTTGTTTGTTTCCTGATTTCCCAACCATTAGGCAATGCTAGATTTTTTTCAGATTCAATATAAACCAGTCCTTTAGGCTTCAATAACGATTCTTCGCCAATGGCTTCACAACACTGCTCGATATAACCCTTGCCAAAGGGAGGATCTAGAAAGATGACATCAAACCCATTAACTCCCTGCCTGAGCCAGCTTGCTGCATCGGCGAGCTGAATTGTATGACCTTCACTTCCCAGTGTATCAGCATGCTGTTTTAGCGATTCGACAATCTTTGGGTTGGATTCGATCATAAAAACCTCTGCCGCACCCCGGGATAAGGCTTCAAAGGCAAGCGCCCCTGTTCCGGCAAAGAGATCCAGGCAGCGCGCGCCGACGATCTCTTGTTGCAACCAATTAAAAAGTGTTTCGCGAACTCGAGCAGGCGTCGGGCGTAAACCTGGTGAATTGATTACATCAAGTTTTCTTCCGCGCCACTTACCGGCAATAATACGAATCTTGCCGGGCACCCCCACGGCTTAAGAGCCTTCTTTTGATTCTTCTGAATCTTCTGCTGCAAGACCTACCATAACCGTTACTAACTTATCTGGTGTCACTCGACGTTTAAAAGCATCTTTTATTTGATCAATGGTTACAGCATCGACATTAGCATTAAAGGTATCAAGATAATCTAATGGCAACTTGTAATAACCAATAACAACAACGTAGTTAAGAATCTTGCTGTTGCTGTCGATGCGTAATGGATAACCACCCGTGATATTTTTCTTGGAAGCGATTAACTCTTCTTTAGTTGGGCCGGTTTCAATATAACGATTAATATTTTCCATCAACACAAATAAGGCCTCACCAACTTGTTCGGTCTTGGTTTGTAGGCCGGCAATGAAAGGACCTTCAAATCGCATCGGTGAAAAATAACTATAGGCACTATAAGATAGACCACGTTTTTCTCGCACCTCAGCAAACAGACGCGACACCATGCCACCGCCACCTAACACATGATTGCCAACATAAAGCGGGAAATAATCAGAGTCGCCACGCTTAACACCCGGCTGACCAACAAGAATGTGGGTTTGTGCTGAAGGATGTTCAATAAATACTTTATTAGCCTTTTCTAATTGGCTGACGTTTGCTAATGCCTTGGCTTTCTCACCTTGTGCAAGCCCACTGGTAATATCGTCGGCAATTTTCTCTGCCTGTTTTCTGTCGACAGCACCAACAATTGCGACCATGGCATTTTTAGTAACGTAATATTGTTTATAAAACGCCTCGATATCTTTGCGCTTAATCGCTGCTACAGATTCTTCCGTGCCTGCGCTTGGTTGAGCATAAGGGTGCGATTGATATACCGCACTCATGAAGGCATCTCTAGCCAAAGCGCCCGGACTTTGTTGTTTAGCTTGCAAGCCAATCAGTGTCTGAGCACGCCTTCTCTCTAAAGCATCTTTTGGAAAAACAGGTTTTGAAATAACTTTTTTAAAGTTTTCAAGGGCAGCAGACAACAATGGTTCATCTGTTAAAGATCGTAATTGCACAGAAGCAGAGTCATAACCCGCATTAGAACCAAAAACGGCACCTAAGGATTCAAAACCACTACTTATTTGGTCGGCGTTCATCCCAGCTGCGCCTTGATCTAATAAGCTGCTCGTTAATGCAGCAACACCCGGCAACTGTCCATCACGGCTACTACCCGCATCAAAGACAACCTGCATATCAACCATAGGTAACTCCGGCGCATGCACATAGTAAACCTCCGCACCGCTATTGGTTTTCCAAGTCTCAATCTTCGGTGAAGCTTGAACAGACCAACTGCTAAACGACAAACAAACAAAACTCAATAAGAGACTTGAAAATCTCTTATTCATTGTGATATTGGGATACAGTGCGAGGCGTCCCGCAATGAGAACTCGAGACATATCGAATAGATAGGCGAGGGGCGGATGAGGACACAACGACGCAATGCGCGCGATAGTGCAATTAATAAGAGATTTTTTAGCGACCATGAGGATTACCTCCTCGTGGACGTCGTGGTTGTCCATCCATGGGTAACGGATCAAGCTCCGCGACTGTAAGTCGATCATCAATTAAATATTTTTTTGCTACTGCCATAACTTGCTCCGCTGTTACTGCCTTTACGCTATCAACATAGATGTCCGCTAGACGCCAGGATAAACCTACTGTCTCTAATGTGCCCAGGATCATCCCTTGATAAAATACAGAATCCTTTTCATAAACATCACTTGAAATCACTTGCGCCTTAACGCGTTGTAATTCCTCTGTTGTAATCGGGTTACTCTGCAAATCTTTTATCTCATTGCGTAATGCTGTCTCTAATTCATTAGCCGTTTTTCCTTTAGATGGTGTTCCCGACATGATGAATAAATTATCCAAACGTGAAACCATTCGATATCCTGCGCTTGCACCAGCAGCGATCTCACTTCCACGAACCAAACGACTGGCAATACGTGCACTACTACCGCCATCAAGAATCCCGGCCAATACTTCTAGTGCATAGGGTTCCCAATCATGATTTTCTTGTTTTTCACTTCCCGGCTTAACGACAGGCGTCTTGTACGCCATCATTAAATAAGGTAATTCAGCAGGGCGTTTTACCGTAACGCGTTTTATCCCTTTTTGATCAACTTCATCAAGAGATTTAACCGTAATCGGCTCACCCTTTGGTAAGGGTCCAAAATATTTTTTGGCTAATGCATAAACCTCATCTGGATTAACATCACCTGCTACCACCAGCGTCGCATTATTGGGCGCATACCATTTTTGATACCAGGCACTTAGATCCTCTATGGTCATATTATCGAGATCTTGCATCCAACCAATCACCGGATAGCGATAAGGGCTGGTTTGAAATACTGTTGCCATAGCGACTTCATAAGCATAAGACTGCGGTTTATCTTCCGTGCGCCAACGACGTTCTTCTTTGACAACCTCTATCTCTTTGGTGAACTCCTCTTTCGGCAAGGTCAAGAAGCGCATGCGATCTGCTTCTAGCTTAAAACTGATTTCCAGACGTGATTTTTCCAGTGTTTGAAAATAAGCCGTGTAATCTGGACCGGTAAAGGCATTATCGCTGCCACCATTCTCGGCAATAATACGAGAGAACTCGCCATTCGGAAATTTTTCAGTGCCCTTAAACATCATATGTTCAAGTGCGTGCGAAATACCGGTAATACCATCGTGTTCATAACTACCGCCGACCTTATACCAGACCTGTGTAACGACAATAGGGGCGCGATGGTCTTCTTTTACTAACAACTTAAGCCCGTTTTCGAGTTGAAATTCAGTAACTTTTGCATTGGCAAGACCGGGAATTATTAAGATCAGGCTCAGCAAAACCATTTTCATAGAACGACAAGAATTTTTCATTTTTATATTTATCATTAATTAGGAATTAAATTTCTGTGAGTCACGATATATAGAGCGTATTTCTCTTTATGAGTTCGATATAAGTTAATGGTAGGATACCGCAACTTACTTACGGCATACTAAAATAATTTACTTTTGTGTTTGGTTTAAAAAGAAAAAGCGGCGCTAAAAACCCTGAGGCGTCATCAAACGAGAGCGCCACCCTCTCAGATCGCCTGAAACGTACGCGTACCGGACTTTTCGGAGGCCTCTTCAGCCGCAAAAAAATCGTTATTGATAACGCCACACTGGAAGAGCTTGAAGATCGTCTGTTATTGGCAGACATTGGTGTTAAGACAACTGATCAGATCATCCAATTATTAAAAGCCCAGTCTAAAAACGACAGCAAAAAGAATTCGACGGAAAACCCACTTGAGCAATTAAAACAGGTCTTGTTGCCCGCACTAAAACCGGTCGAAAAAACTATGACTATTCCTGATATCCAAAACAAGCCCTATTTAATACTCGTCGTTGGCGTTAACGGTGTTGGAAAAACAACCACTATTGGCAAACTCGCCAAACGCTTACAGAATGAGGGAAAAAGCGTCATGTTGGCCGCAGGAGATACCTTCCGTGCCGCAGCGATCGAACAACTAAAAGTCTGGGGTGATCGCAACAAAATAAAGGTCATTGCTCAAACGCATGGCTCGGACTCTGCTGCTGTTATCTTTGATGCCTTGAAATCGGCACGATCAAATAACATTGATGTACTAATCGCCGATACAGCGGGTCGTTTACACAATAAAGACAACCTGATGGAAGAAATGAAAAAGATCCATCGCATCGGCAACAAATTTGATATCGACTTACAAAGCGAAGTTTTATTGGTATTAGATGCCGGAACCGGACAAAATGCGTTGATACAAGCAAAACAATTCAACGAGATGATTGGTATTGATGGCATTGTTTTAACAAAGCTTGATGGGACTGCAAAAGGAGGCATTGTCTTTTCACTTGCAGATGAATTAAATATTCCTATTCGATATATTGGTGTTGGAGAACAAGTTGAAGACTTACAACCATTCAACGCCGCTGAATTTATTGATGCTTTACTAGTAGTAGAATCATGATTCGATTTACCAATGTTCATATGAATTACCCGGGCGGTAATGAAGCTCTGCGTAATATCAATCTACATATTGAACAAGGCGCGATGGTCTACATAACCGGTCGATCCGGCGCAGGCAAAAGTACGCTACTACGTTTAATTGCCTTAATTGATCGCCACTCTCGCGGACAGATTATTATCAATGGTCAAAACCTTGAGCGTGTTCGTAAGCGTCGCATCCCTATCTTCAGACGCCATATCGGTTTTATGTTTCAGGATCATCGTCTATTAAATGATAGAACCGTATTCGATAATGTCGCCTTGCCATTGGTAATTGCTGGTTATCGTCATCAAGAGATCCGTAAACGCGTACAAGCCGCGTTAGACAAAGTCAGCCTGTTGACTAAAGTGAATAGCTATCCAAGGGCACTATCAGGCGGCGAACAGCAACGCGTTGGCGTTGCACGCGCAGTGGTGCATCGGCCTGCTATATTGCTGGCAGATGAACCTACAGGCAATCTTGACCCGGCTTTATCATGGGATACGATGAAGTTATTTGAACAGTTTAATCAGGTCGGCGTTACCGTTCTTATCGCCAGTCATGACCTTGATATGATCAAGCGTATGTCGAAACGCATCATTACTTTAAAGACCGGCCGTATATTAACTCACAGTGGGACGCCGACAGAAGCATGAAACAGGTTAACCGCAAAAAAAATACCCGTCCGAATAAAACATTCAATAGTGAGCTTAAGCGTCGCTTTGATATGTGGCTATTACAACATGCACAGGCATTTATCTTTAGCCTTGGGCAATACATTAAACACCCTATCAGCAATATATTAACGACGGCAGTCATTGGCATATCACTCGCCTTGCCTGCCAGTTTTTACCTATTGCTCGACAATGTCCGTTACGCCTCATCGAGTTGGGACGGGTCCGTACAGATCACATTGTTTCTACAGACAGATGTTGATGAGTCACACGCAGCAGAATTCGCCAACATCCTATCTAGCGATAGCAACATCCGTGAAACAGTCTTAATAAAACGTGACGATGCCCTAGCTGAATATCAAAAACTTTCGGGCTTTTCCGAGGCACTCAATACACTCGATGAAAATCCATTGCCGAATGTTGTGCTCGTTAAGCCAAGTCTTGATAGCACTGATGAAGCAGAAACCGAGGCATTAATAAAACAACTGGAAGCCATGCCTGAAGTGGATAGCGCACAATATGACAGTCGTTGGTTAAAACGCTTACTTTATCTATTGGACATCGTTAACCGCCTTATTGTGATTCTCTCAACACTGCTCGCGATAGCGGTGTTACTGATCATCGGCAATACCATTCGGCTTTCGATACACAACCGACGCTCAGAAATCGAGATCACCAAGCTCTTTGGTGGAACGGACAGCTTTATACAACGCCCGTTCCTTTATAGTGGACTCTGGTACGGCGTTTTCGGCGGCATCATCGCCTGGTTACTGATCACGATCTCCATGCAGATGCTACATGGCCCGGTCAAACAACTCGCCAACCTCTATGCCAGCAATTTTCAGCTAATTGGACTTGGTTTCGGTAATTCGGTAATCCTGCTCGCCAGCGGCATCGCCCTTGGCTTATTCGGCTCATGGATAGCTGTGAAGCGTCATCTGCGCGCAATCGAACCTGTCTAACAAATCGCCCGTCATTCCCGCGAAGGCGGGAACCCAGTAAATATAAGCGTCCTTGGCCTCTGGATACCGCTGCCTATTTTAAATGACTGGCACATTGTTCCCATTTACATAGGAATGACGGAAAAATCTGAGTAATTAGCCTCATATTATACTCATAAATATCAACGACTTACGCCCAACATTAAATTGAACCATTCTAAACATTAGCACTCATATCTTTGGAGTGCTAAAATTAACATAATAGAAATGGGAAGAGGTTCGATGAATCAATTAACAAACTTACAATTCGCATTACCGACAGGGTCGATCGAGAGCTATATCTCATCGGTCAATCAGGTGCCTATCTTGTCTCTGGAAGAAGAGCAGGTCTTGGCCAGACGCCTTCGAGAAGAAGACGACATTGAAGCTGCGCGTCGTTTAGTTATGTCACACCTACGCTTCGTGGTAAAAATTGCACGAGGGTATAGTGGTTACGGTTTACCACAAGCCGACTTGATTCAAGAAGGTAATGTAGGGTTGATGAAAGCCGTAAAACGATTCGATCCTGATGTGGGTGTTCGACTCGTTTCGTTCGCCGTACATTGGGTACGCGCAGAAATGCATGAATTCATTCTTAAGAACTGGCGCATCGTTAAAGTCGCGACCACCAAGGCACAACGAAAATTATTCTTTAACCTACGTTCATCCAAAAAACGTCTCGGCTGGTTAAACCAGAACGAGGTCAATGATGTTGCTGAAACACTCGGCGTTAAACCCAGCGATGTCATGGAAATGGAAAAACGCATGGGCAACTACGATGCCTCTTTCGATGGCCATGAAAGTGATGATGACGAAGATTCAAACTATTCGCCATCATACTTTCTGCAAAATAATGCAGCCGGCCCAGAAGAACTAATCGAAACTGCACAACTCGACGAAGAAAGCACAGACGCATTACGCAATGCGCTTTCACAGCTTGATGACCGCAGCAAAGACATCATCGCCAAACGTTGGTTAGCCGAAAACAAAGCTACCTTGCATGAGCTTGCATCGGTACACAACGTCTCTGCAGAACGGATAAGACAGATTGAAAACAACGCAATGAAAAAATTGCGCGAGACAATAGCCGCGTAATCGCAAGCAACTTGATAAAGGACGAATCAAGAATGACTAACAAAATAAACAGATGGCCCTTACGGGCCATTTTTTTGGCTAAATTTATGTCTGCTACCGAACCAAAGCTGACACCTTGTTAGATATTGAAAATAGCAATGATGAGGGATGTGCGTGTTAAATATTAATTTGAATGAAGATGAAGGTATTGTGCTTCTTGAGCCTGACGGCGCATTGACAGAAGAAGACTTCAAGTCTGCCGCCAGTATCGTTGACCCTTATCTCGAAAAATCAGGCCAGTTAAATGGCGTGATAATCCATGTCAAATCGTTCCCGGGCTGGGATTCATTTGCTGCCCTGATTAAACACTTACGCTTTGTTAAGGATCATCACCAAAAGATTGCTTGTGTCGCATTTGCCACTGATTCACCTATTGGTGAATTAGCAGAACATGTCGCCAGTCATTTTGTCAACGCAGAGATAAAACACTTTAGCTTTGATGAATTAAATGAGGCTAATAACTGGATTAAAACCTTTACTCAAGAATAGCTGGAAGGGACTAAATGGGACAGACAAAGATTGTTCGGCAATCTCTCCTGCATTGCTCTACTACAGTACATCCATCTACTTATCCCTACAATCCTTTTGTATTTCCTACATTCATGTAGGTCATTTATTTTCTTTATGACATATAAAAACACAATCGAAAAAGTTTAGGCTTATACGCAGAGCAGCACCCTAAGAATAAAAAGAACAACAAGCAGGCTTATATAAATCCTACCTTTCAGACGACCAATTACGAAAAACAAAGTAATATAGATCACCATGAAGAAAACAACCTCTGTCTCCCACGCCGTTGACTCCATCCATGAGGGTGCCACCATAATGATCGGCGGTTTTATGGGTGTTGGAACACCGGAACATTTAATCGATGAACTGGTGCGACAAAATAAAGGCGGCCTTACCTTAATTGCCAATGACACTGCCAGGCCAGGAATTGGTACCCCAAGGGACGCTTGCTGAGCAGATTCGTTGCGGTGGCTTCGGTCTGGGTGGGGTGTTGACCCCAACCGCCTTGGGGACACTAGCGGCAGAAGGCAAACGCATCATTGAAATCGAAGGCAAACAATTCTTGCTGGAGCTTCCACTTAAAGCCGACTTCGCGCTGATTAAAGCGCAGCAGTGCGACTACTTCGGTAACTTACAATACCGCCTCACCGCCCAAAATTTTAATCCGGTGATGGCCATGGCCGCCGAAACCGTATTCGTTGAAGCTGTAGAACTGGTTCCTGTTGGCTGCATCGCACCCGATGATGTACATACGCCCGGCACGTTGGTCGATTACATCGTCAAGACAGAGGTGATGGCATGAACGCTAAACAATTGATCGCTCGCCGAGTCGCCCGTGAAATTCAGCCAGGTAGCCTGGTGAACCTTGGCATAGGCTTGCCGACTATGGTGGCTCAATATGTGCCGACCGAGGACAACGTCTTCTTTCAGTCCGAAAACGGCATCATCGGCAGCGGTGGTCTACCGGATGGCATGGAAAACCCTTCGCTCAGCGATGCTGGGGGCGGCATGATCGGTGCACTACCGGGCGCTGCTGCCTTTGACAGTGCCTTCTCCTTCGGGCTGATTCGGGGAGGGCATCTTGATATGACGGTATTGGGCGGACTTCAAGTCGATAGCCAGGGTCGGCTCGCTAACTGGATAATTCCTGGTGAACGCGTGCCGGGCATGGGTGGCGCCATGGATCTGGTCACCAGCGCTCGCAAGGTAATCGTCGCCATGATCCATACGGCGAAAGGCACAGCAAAGATTGTAGAGAAGCTTAACTTGCCCATGACCTCCGCCCGACGCGTCGATCTGATCGTCACCGAACTGGCCGTTATACAACCCAGCGAACAAGGGCTGATCCTGAAAGAAGTAGCGCCGGGCGTAGACGTTGCGCAAGTGCAAGAGCAAACCGAAGCAATCCTTATCGTATCTGAACCCGTTACAGCAATGGCGCTGGAGTAGAACTGAAGCAAGGCTAATGTTAATCAGGCAGGCGTCAAACAAAAAATTATAAGGTCAATTTAGAACCCATCATTACTATAATAATGTTCTCATGCAACAAGACTCTTCATGGCAGGCCTTAAGCAAACCGGGCGAAGCGACCGAGTACTTTGATTTAGAAACAAAAACACCGCTGCAATGTGGCGTTCCCGGTTTCAATATTAGTAATGCCTGTTGGTTGGCAGAAATAGCGCGCTTAACTTACCAGCCTGAGTTTCATCTCAATAAAAATAATAATCTGGGCCGTTTTCAGTATGAAGAGATTGGTTTTATTAATAAGGCCGAGACCTCAACGTATGTCTCTCTGTTAAAGGTCAAAGGCATTAACAGTGATGGCTATCCACAACCGTGTCTCGTGGTTGCCTTCCGTGGCACCGATGATCTTGTCGACTGGAAAAATAATATTAAGTCCATACAAACACCTTTCAATGAAGGCGGACTTGTTCATGCGGGTTTTAATATTGCTTACCAGAGCATTAAAGAAGAATTATTTTTTTATCTGGAAGATATCACACTACCCATCTTCGTTACCGGGCATAGTCTTGGCGCTGCATTAGCCACTTTACTAACAGCAGAGATAATGAATCAGTCTAACTTTGATTCTTGTTATACCTTTGGCTCACCCCGTGTTGGTGATACGGTCTTTGCAAATGCTTTTAACGACAAATCGATTTATCGCATTATCAATAACTGCGACATTATCACCACCATACCGATAAGTATTCCGAATATTCACTATCAGCATTGTGGCACGACACAGTTATTAAATAACATGGGCATACTTATCGAAGGCCTTTCGGAAGAAGATATTTTGAGTTATCAAAAAAACAAAATGCTTAACTTAAAGGACTATGCCTTACAGGATCTATTCTCGAAGAACATCATCAACATTAAAGGCAACCTACCACCTGTTCTTGCTGATCATGCACCAGTAAATTATGTGTTGGCATTGGAGAATTCGCTCACTTGATCAAATCAGTTAGAACAAAGGAAGATCACCTTAAATGGTTCGCGGCCGGAGGTTTTCTGCATCAAACGAGGCCAATATGACTAGTAGCTAGCTCTTATTTCCGATCAACGGCAACATCTATTTCTATTCTTTCTACCGTGATGTTGTCTCTGTATGCATCCGGGTGGAGAGGCATAATTAATTTAACTGCAGCACGTTCGCCTCGTTGTGCAGCGTCATAAATAACAACATCTTCTTTGTTTATAATACGCCCTTTGAGCATCAGGGTTCCATCAGGAAGAATGTAAAGAGTTTCCTGCTCTTTTTCATTTGTGACAACCTTTCTTTCATCAACGACACATGAAACCGTTAAAATGCTCACCAAGAGAAAACCGATGATTCTTACTGACATACAACTATCCTTTATCACTCTATTTATTACGTGAGTATAGTCTGTTTATATAATTTCATGCTTATGTTGCGATCGCATGGACCTCGGCAATCCCCTAAGGGACGTGCAAATGAGTAGCGAACATACTAAAAAAGACGAAAGCAATAACATAGCTTCTATGAGCCTACAAACAAAGCACTTTAGTTATTTAAGAGTGTCCGGTCGCAGCATCCATTGGATTTCCCAATGTTGTTCTGCGTTTTGTTGAAGGCAGACAACGCTCCCTGGCTTATAGTCGACAACTGCTGCTTCCTGATTGCCGGTTATCAGATAGGAAACCATCTTTTGCATGAAGGGCAGATGACCCACTACCATCGTGTCGTGTTTGAATTTATGTACTTTGATCGAGAAATCTGGAATCGAGTCTTTAGGATTGATACCGTTTATCACTTCAGTTTCACCGCTATTCAATAATGCCTCGGCAAGAATTTCAGCCGTTTGATGGGCCCGCATCTTGCTACTATGCAATATCCTGTCGACAGTAATGCCGGATGCTCGCAGAGTCTCAGAGAGATGACGAATGTCTTCCTCTCCTCGCGCACTTAAAGGACGACCCGGGTCAACATCTTTTAATACGGACTCAGCGTGTTGTACCAAATACAGTTTCATAATGTAATTATAGATCGAAATTCATAATTATAATTATAAAATAATATTGAAAGCACGATAGACTTACACCTTACCTAATATATTAGTAATGAGATAAGAACGAGAGTGAAAATACAGATAACCATTGTGCTCTGTCTTGAATCTTGAATTTAATAAAACCGAACGAAACCAAAGGAGAAAATAGATGAAAAAACTATTTATGATTTTATTATTGTTCATGGCAAGCCCACCTATATCTATGGCACATACAGGTGACACTGACCATGGCGGTTGTCACAAACCAATTAAAGAAGATAAACATCCATGTCATTAATATTATAGAACCACAATATGACATTAAGCTTTAACTTATCGGAGATAACTTATGTCAACTGATTGGCGAACCGAGGGTGTGCGTGTTGTTCGTGCAGGCGAACTGAGCACCGACACAGCTCAAACAATGGGCATGAACAGGGCTGAAGCAATAAGCGCGGCAACTGTTGGTGCATCTAAAATATGGGCAGGTACTGTAACTATTTCGCCCAATACAAAAACTGGCGCGCACCACCACGGCAAAGTAGAAAGTGTTATTTATGTCATCACCGGTCTGGCACGCATGCGTTGGGGTGAAAAACTTGAATATACTTCGGAAGCTGGGCCTGGTGATTTTATTTATGTCCCACCCTACGTGCCCCACCAGGAAATTAATGCGGGTGATGACACACCATTAGAATGCGTATTAATGCGTAGCGGACAAGAGGCTGTCGTCGTTAACCTCGACATTGAGCCCGTCGAAGAACCAGAAAATGTGTGGCGCGATGGCATGCATGGCTAAGCTTGCTATCGTTATAATTGATATTTTAGCATGCAAGAGATCGCCCAGCTTTCTGATGAAACCGTTGGGATTAATCAAGAACGCGGGCAGGTTCTAATAACTGGCGAAATATCTTGCCAAAAACTAACGTAATAATGTCATGATCATATTAGAGGTGGGTTTAATTTCGACAAAACTTTTGACATTGATCTATTAATTACTACCCATAGCAATACTTACGGTCATAATGGGCACACATATATAACCCACACGAGGCAAAATCATGATTAAAGTATACGGCTTAGGCCTATCATTCCCGGTAAACAGGGTACGAATGTGCTTGAATGCAATGGGCATAGATTACGAATTTATAGTAATAAACCCTCTTGCTGGTGAGACTCAAAACGAAGAATACTTAAAGATGAGTCCATCGGGCAAGATTCCGGCGCTTGATGATGATGGTTTTTATCTGTTTGAGAGTAACGCCATCATGAAGTACCTTTGTCGTAAATATAATTCAGATTTTTACCCGGCTGATATTGTCGAACAAGCACATGTCGATAAGTGGTTAGACTTTATCGGTGCACACCTTACTAATGGTTTGGCTAAAGTATTCTTTAATAAGGTCGTCGCTGGACTTATCGATGTCGAAGCTGATGAAAAATCTATGGAGGAAGGCTATGGCTACTTGAAACGCTTTATGCGTGTTATTGAGGATCAATTAGGAGCCACCGCCTATATTGCTGGCGATAAAATGACCTTAGCCGACATCTGCCTACTCGCTACGGTTGATCCGTTTGAAATTATCGACATCAATATGTCTGATTACCCAAACACCAAGGCCTGGGCAAGCAAATTAATGAATGAGCCATTCTATAAAAAGGTACATAACTCTTATAAAGAGACGCTCGATACGGTAATGGCGGGCTAAACCAACGTAATGAAGTTAATAGGTGGGTTCCTCTTCCTGATCATTTCTGCATCGACATTTGCAACAGGGGAATCCATTTCTTATAAGGTCAACGGTGAGACATTTGAAGGTTATTACACATCACCGACAGCTAATGCCCCTTTAGTACTCCTCATTCATGATTGGGACGGTTTGACCGATTACGAAATAAAACGCGCCGAGATGTTATCGACATTAGGTTATGCCGTTTTTGCTGCTGATTTGTTTGGTGCAGGTGTACGTCCAACTGAAGTAACTGACAAACGTCAACATACCGGCGCACTGTATAAAGACCGTAAAAAAATGCGGGCTTTATTAAACGGCGCGCTGGCAACAGCTAAATCAATCGGTGCAAATACTGATAATGCGATAACAGCTGGTTATTGCTTTGGTGGCGCGGCAGCACTTGAGTTTGCACGAGCGGGCGCTAACCTAAAAGGCTTTGTCACCTTTCACGGCGGATTAAAAACACCTCCTGGCCAAAATTACACAAACACAAAAGGCAAGATGCTTATTATGCATGGCACTGCTGACACAGCCATAAGCATGGATGACTTTGCAAAACTTGGTAACGAGTTAGATCATCACATGAAATGATTGCCTACGGTGGTGCGCCGCATGCGTTTACTGTGTTTGGAACTGACCGTTATCGTAAAGATGCGGATAAACAATCCTGGGATCGCTTTATCAAATTCCTTGAAGAGACACTCTGATAATATATATTATGCAAAATAGTAGTGATTGATGTCGGTCAAATAAAACAGAATCATTGCAGGCTGCCTGAAAAGAGCAAAAAGCTAATAATACAAACCTGAGCTATTAATTACGCTCACAACAAAGATAATGGTCTATGAAAAAATATATTTTACATCTGGATGCAATAATCGTCGTCATTATTTTGTTTGTCTTATGTATAAGCGCTAATATATTTCAACGAAAGCTACATGGCGATCTACACAAGGAAAATATAGCGCTTATATCACAACTAACTAATACACAATTAGAATTAATCGAAAGCAAGTCTTCTCTTAAACAATGTAGTGGTAAGGACAACGTCAATTAAACAATTCACTTTAGCTAATGCTACAACCAAACTTTAACACTCAAGCGTATAATAAACATGGTCAGAATTTATGTTCGAGCTATCGCCGTTGGACAGACAAGCATCTCATCAGCAAACATTCCGAACCTGATAAATTAATAATAGAACTGTATGAAGCACCGTTCGCTATTGTTTCACATGGCATTGAAGATGATCCTATTTTTAATTTCGGGAATAGAGTTGCGCTCGAATTATTTGAGCTTGATTGGGATCATTTTATACAGCTTCCTTCACGTTACTCTATAGAGACAAAAAATAGAAAACAACGTGAAGAATTAATGCGGCGTGTTAGTAATGACGGTCATATGATTAATTATTCTGGCGTGAGAATCTCGTCTACGGGCAAACGCTTTAAAATAGAAGTTGCGACCATCTGGAATATCATTGACGAGAATGACCATTATCATGGACAAGCTGCCATGTTTAAAAATTGGTCAGCCATTATATAAGCTATGCTACTTCATGCCTAAAAACAGACAGCACGCTGTACTTTCTTTATCGGCAAGGTGCTATAAATTGTTTTTGCAGTTGCTTCTATTGGTGGTTTTATTCTGTGGCGATTCACAACATTTCAAATACGGATAGATTCGCTTAAAGTAATTATTCCTTATCTAATAACCGTAATACTTTTTATTTTATAAATATTTATTACGAACCTGATACAGATTTTGAAGTTGTCGTAACGGTAATCTTTGGATTCCATATCAAGAAAAAGTCTTTAAGATGACTGCGATGTACATCGCAGCCTCACAGCTTATCCCTCGCTTTAGGCGCTGCACACCATTACGCAACATTAAAATAAAACAAGAAAAATAACTTCTATGCCATTAGCAATATCGTAGAAACAAGTATAAGGTGTTTCCTCCGCGTAGCGAAATTAGTTTCTGGTTTGGCGTCTACGCATTATCGACTTTATAGGTATATATGTCATCGTTACGTGTTAGTTATCAAACTATTGAATTTGGTGATGTCGATATTCATTTACGAACCCTGCGTGACAAACAGGAATTCCTTGATGCCGATGGCCTCGCTGAAAAACTGGGCATATCTTCCGCACAATGGTCCTTGTTTGGCGTGGTCTGGCCTTCTAGCGAGGTCTTGGCACACCTTATGTTCGACTTTGCTATCAAGGGCAAACGCATTCTAGAGATTGGTTGCGGAATAGGCCTGACTAGTTTAATACTTAATCAACGTGAAGCGGATATTACCGCGACAGACTATCATCCTGAGGTGGAAGGCTTTCTTAAGCATAATGCAGCCTTGAATGACGGCGCAGCAATACCCTTTGTGCGTACAGGTTGGGCGGATAAACTTAGTGAGCTAGGGGAGTTTGATCTTATCCTTGGTAGCGATCTTTTATATGAAGATGAACATGCTGATTTATTATCACACTTTATAGATCAACATGCTAAACCCGACTGTGAAGTCATTCTGGTCGATCCGGGACGAGGTCGGCATGCGCAATTTAGTAAGATGATGGTCAAGCTAGGTTACACTCATAGCCAATCAAAACCTGTTGAAACAAATTATCTTATAGATAAATTCAAAGGGCAGATACTTCGTTATAATCGCTACCTAAACGCCACTTGATCACTATTTTGAATTAACTAATTCTTCTACTTGTTCCAGTCTTTTATCTCTACCACAACCATAACGATAGTATTTATAGCGCACCGGGTTTTTAATATAATAATCCTGATGGTAATCTTCAGCAGCATAAAATTTCTTTGCCGACAAAATTTCTGTAACAACCTTTGCTTTGTCTTTTAACTTAGCCTGTAGAACAGACTTGCTTTTGTTGGCTAACTCTTCTTCGCTATCATTCATAGTGAAAATCGCCGCACGATATTGCGGTCCTTTATCACAAAATTGTCCGCGTGAATCAAACGGATCGATATTCTTCCAATAGACATCAAGCAGTTGTTGATAGCTAACTTTGCTTGAATCGTATTCAATTTGGACTGCTTCATAATGTCCTGTCGTACCCGTAGAGCTACTTTTATAGGTTGGGTTTTCAGTATGGCCTCCGGTATAACCAGATGTTGAACTAACTACACCATCGAGCTTATCGAACGGTCCTTCCATACACCAGAAACAACCTCCAGCAAAAATAGCCACATCATTGGCAGCAAAAGAGACGATCTGAAAGCTGTATAAGACGACTGCGAGGATAATTCGGGACATAACTAACCTCTTAATTCAGGCAATGGTTGACCCACAGGGATAAATTTAAGAGCAAGACCATTATTACAATAACGCAAACCAGTTGGCTCTGGCCCATCTTCAAAGATATGACCTTGATGCCCACCACAACGAACACAATGATATTCCTTTCGTGGCCAGATTAACTTCAGATCCAATTTGGTACCTACACGACCGGCAATAGCATCATAGAAACTGGGCCAACCGGTACCACTCTCATATTTTTTATCAAACTCAAACAGTGGCAGATAACACGCGGCACAGATGAAAGTGCCGTCTTCTTTTACATGGTTTAGTACGCTTGAACCCGGAGGCTCAGTGCCTTCATCAAACAAAATATTAAATTCATCATTTGATACCAACTTGCTCCACTCTTCATGACCTTTTTTCAGAGGATTCAGATTAATATTATTATTGACTGGGTGTGCCAAAACGTTAGGCCCCATCACCATGAGTGCGCCAGCAATACAACCGGCCTGCATAATAAATTGTCTACGTTGCATATTAATTCTCCAGAGAATATCACTGTGACCATAGTTAAATGTCTCAGTTCATTCTTTCAGACAATCTATTTTGCCGTAAAACACATCAAAAACAGGGCGTGAGTTTAAATAACGCTCGCTAACAAAGGAATATAATGATCGATCAACAAAGCAGCGAACATTATCATCAGATAGACAATGGAAAAGGAAAACGTTTGCATCGCTAAACGGTCTGCATGATCAAACTGCATCCGAATAGCATAATAGAGAAAACCGCCGCCAAGCAGAACGGCAGCAACAAGATAAAACAACCCTGACATGCCTACCAAATACGGCAGCAAAGTTACGATAAACAAAATGATGGTATATAACAATATATGTAAGCGCGTAAACTCAACACCATGCGTAACTGGCAGCATAGGTATATTAACTTTGGCGTATTCTTCACGACGATAAATAGCCAAGGCCCAAAAATGAGGCGGCGTCCAGGCAAAGATGATAAGAAATAATAATAATGAGTTGGGATCTAATGTTCCGGTGACAGCTGTCCAACCCAAAACCGGGGGCGCAGCACCAGCAGCACCACCAATAACGATATTCTGAGGTGTCGCACGCTTCAGATACATCGAGTAAATAAAACCATAGCCAATCAACGATAACGCCGTTAAACCAGCAGTAAGTGGGTTAACGAGAAACGCCAGAATACCCATGGAGATCGTGCCGATAAACCAGGCAAAGATAACCGCATTCAAAAGGCTGACCTTGCCCTTCGGCAAAGGTCGACTATTAGTTCGCGCCATGATCGAATCAATCTTATGATCGACGACATGATTAATGGCTGCAGCAGAACAGGCAGCAAGACCAATACCAATTGTGCCGTAAATTAGAACATCCCAAGGCACCATGCCAGGCGTAGCCATAAACATACCAACAATCGCTGTGAAGACGATAAGCGAGACTACCTTTAGCTTACAAAGAGCTAGGTAATCTTGCCAGCCAACGACTGCGGCGTCTGTAAGCGATTGATCTTCCAATGGAGAACTCCTGATTATTTTTTAACTGGCAGACATTGGTGCAACAAAGTTACCAGAGACAGCAATAATAACGCAGCTACCCCATTGTGCGCCACTGCTACTGATAGTGGCAAATAGAATTTGATGTTTGCGATGCCCAAAGACACCTGAGCAATTAATACTATCAAGACTACCATACCCGTCATTTTCATATTTTTCATACCCGATCTAATTGCCTGTAGCGCGATCAATAAAATGGTACAAAAAGTGATGACAGCGCCAATACGGTGAGCCATATGGATGGCTGTTCTGGCACTGCCGTGAAGAACGCCACCTTCATAATCGACACCCAAGCCACGCCACAAAATAAAACCCTCGCTAAAATCCATATTTGGCCACCAGACCCCCTGACAGGTTGGGAAATCTGGGCAGGCCAATGCCGCATAATTGGTGCTAGTCCAACCCCCCAGTGTTATTTGTATACCTAAAACGATCATAGCTGTTATTACCAGGGGCAAAAATTTTCGTCCCCCGGCAATTGATACAGGATGCTGGGCAGACTGTTGACGTAAAACAGTCCAATACAACAGGGACAGAATGGTTAAACCACCAATGAGGTGAGATAAAACGATAACTGGCTTTAATAACAGAGTGACGGTCCACATTCCTAACATGCCCTGGAATATGACTAGTAGCAACAAAGCAGATGCAAATACGCGCATGCCTGACAAGGAAGATTTCGTCCATGACATAAAAGCTATAATTAAGATTAATAGCCCTAATAAACTGGCCGCATAACGGTGAACCATTTCTGTCCACGCCTTGGCATGCTCTAACGGACGTTCGGGATACGCTTCGTTCACACTAACTGCCTGATCAGGAACAATTAACTTACCATAACAACCCGGCCAATCTGGACAACCCAGCCCAGAATCTGATAAACGCGTATAGGCACCAATTACTATTACGATAAACGCCAAAACACACGAAAAACGCACAAGGTTTAAAATAAACTTATTATCACTCATATTCAAATTCCCGGATCAACCTATGCGTGACCCACGTAATAATTTCTTTAAATCTGTATATATATCCCTTGGATTCACATTAGGCTCATAGCTCATCATTAAATTACCAAGAGGATCTACAATGTATATTCGATTCATTTTTAAAGGATCTTCTGCTTCATTTAATCGAAACTTTTCAATCATTGCATTTACATTGATCAAGTCGACATCAATAACTTGCTGTCCTTTAAAATCAACCAGCTTTTCTTTCAATTCACTTATTGATTGATTGGTTAATAACAAAACCTTCTGTACACGCAAAGAATGCTTGTCCATGGAGGCATGGACTTGACGCATTAGATATATGTTGTCCATACATGGCTTGTCGCATGTTTCAGTTACATAAACTAAATTCCATTCACCATATAAACCATCTTTTCTCTTGTCGTTAAATGGGTCTATCAAGGCTAAATCGCCTAGCGGTTGAACCGGTTCAACCAGATTACCCTTGTTTGACATACCCCTAATTTCAATATAATCGGTGTAATTAAAAACATACCAAGATAAAACCAGTGGGCTGATAAACATTACGACAACCAGAATAATTGTTAACCCGTTGCTCTTCTTTATATTTTCAACATCTTCACTCATATGTTTTTTCCTGACTCATCTCTTCGCTTTATATTTAATAACAAGTAAATAATAAATAATACGGTTGCAAAAGCGAACCATTGAAAAGCATAACCATTATGCACGTTCTCTCCTGAGCCTGGCTGTCGCCACAATCGATGATAGCCGTGCTCCGACTCCGGTGACAACCTGAGAACAAAAGGTAATAGTTTTGTATTGGTCAAATCTGCTATTTCGTCTAGATCTATGCGTTGAACCCTATAAACATCTTCGCTCATTTCTTCTGGCGGGAGCTCCTTTAATAGCAAACCTGTCTTCGGTATTTCTTTAATAACCGCTTTAATTTCCACCATGCCTTTTGACATAATTAGCTGCGGACCAATTTTTCGATCTGGACCAGCCGCCAACCAACCTCGGTTAACTAAAACAACGTGATCACTATTATCGAGCTGGAAAGGAGTGTAAACGTAATATCCCGCTTTCGTATTTTGTATTTGATTATCTAATATCACTTGAAACCCTTCTAAAAAGGATCCATTGGCTGTCACTGGTCGCCATAAAAGGTTTTCCGAGCCTAATGAAAGAGTATCAGCCTGGTTTAAGTCTATTACATTGCCTGTCTGTCTGTTTTCAAACTCAACATATAAAGTCCTCTTTTGTTCTGCACGATCTAGTTGCCAGCAGCCCAGAAAAGAAAAGAAACCACATAATATTATTGTTAAAAAACTTGTAATTAGCCTCGGGCTAAAGCACCAGTTCCCAAAATATAGATTCATATACTAAATGTCTGCTGATTATGCTGTTAGAATATCTACACGAATAACTGAGATAACAATAATTCGCATTATGCTTTTTAAAATATACATCGCAATATTATTTCTCTCGATAGGCGCTTCATTAATAGCAAGTGGCTTTTTTCTTGTCAAAGATGATTCTAGATCAAAACGCATGGTTACTACGCTTACTTTCAGAATAGCGCTTTCTGTACTGCTATTTGTATCGCTCTTTGTCGGCTTCAGGTTCGGATGGATTCAACCACACAGTGCAGGCTTTTAAATTGCTTAAAGCTATAATGATTATTTAAAAGCCCAAACTAAAAAAGGCGCTGCTAATGCAGCGCCTCCATAATATATTTTTCTGCCTAACTAGATCCAATAAACAAAGACATATAGTCCTAACCAGACCACGTCAACAAAGTGCCAATACCAGGCAACACCCTCAAAAGCGAAGTGATCTTTTGATGAAAAATGACCTTTCATTGATCTCACCAGAATAACTAAAATCATGGTTGCGCCCATAGTTACATGAAAACCGTGAAAGCCAGTCAACATAAAAAAGGTTGAGCCGTAAACTCCCGATTTCATTGTTAGATCTAATTCATGATAAGCATGCGCATATTCTTCCATTTGAAAAAACACGAAAACAAAACCTAAAATAACGGTTGCCGCCAACCACCAACACAGAGGAGCACGATGCTCTTTCTTCAAGGCATGATGTGCAAGCGTAATTGTCACACCGCTAGACAGAAGCAATATTGTATTCACTAGTGGAACATCAAACGCAGGAATAACTTCCTTAATTGCCAGATATTTCGAATCTGCAGCTGCCAATGACATATCAGGCGTTGTTAACAAAGGCCATACCGCTTGAAAATCAGGCCACAAAAACATGTTTGTCGCAAAACCAGCACCTTCGCCACCGAGCCATGGAACTGATAAGACCCTGATATAGAAAAGCGCTCCAAAGAATGCCGCAAAAAACATTACTTCAGAAAAGATAAACCAGCTCATGCCCCAACGAAAGCTAATATCAACTTGCTTGTTATAACTCCCAGCAAGGCTTTCGCCTATAACATCTGAAAACCAACCAGAAAACATATAGACAACAGCAGCGATACCAATGCCAAGAATAAAGGTGCCGAAACCGGAACCATTCAACATCATGCCACCACCAATGAATGTAGTGAACAATGCCAAAGTGCCTACAATAGGCCAGCGGCTTGGTTCCGGGATAAAATATGCGTCTTGAGAGTTAGACATAACTATTCCTCATTTCTATTATTTATTGTTTACTAACTTTTCGAACTTATCGCCTTGACAGACTCTTTCTCAGAAACTGCGACATCATCACTGTCAGGGGCTTTAAAAAATGTATATGACAACGTCATTGTTGAAATATTTTCCGGCAACTCAGAACCAACAACATAGCGCACGATCATCTCCTTGCGTTCACCCGGTTCAAGCAATTGTGTTGTAAAACAAAAGCATTCTGTTTTATCAAAATACAATGATGCTAACGCGGGCACTAGGCTAGGTACTGCCTGACCTACAACTGGTTTGTTTGAAGTATTCTCTACAACAAACACTGCCTCAGCGATCTCTCCAGGATGTACGTTCATTTTGAATTCCGACGCCTTAAACTTCCAGGGCAATGCCGGATTCACATTGGTATCAAACTCAACCGTTACCAAACGATTCATATCCACATGCATGGATTCCGCTTTTACCTGAGAAACCTCACCAGTTTTGCCGTTAAGCCCGGTGACATCGCACAACAGATCATACATAGGCACCATCACATAACCAAAACCAAACATGCATGCAGCAAAAATAAAAAGCTTCTTTGCTGTAACTCTAGTATTTTGTGCCATGCCTACATGTACACCAGAACTATGCCAGCATAAAAACCAACTGCTACTAGCCCAAGGACTATGACTAATCGCATGTTCTTCGCTGCTAATTCCTTTTCCGCAGCTTTTTTATCGTTGTCACTCATTACCACTTTTTAACCACTGGCCTTAAGAATGTGCCGTTGCATCCGTCACTTCTGGCGGCGTAGTAAAGCTGTGGAATGGCGGAGGCGATGACAAAGTAAATTCTAAACCATGTGCGCCTTCCCAAACTTGGTCGGTAGCCTTTTCACCACCACGAATACATTTGATAACAACCCAAACCAGTATCAACTGACTCAGACCAAAGGCAAAACCACCAATACTAATAATCATATTCCAGTCTGTAAACTGAGTGCTGTAATCCGGGATACGTCGCGGCATTCCAGCTAAGCCAATGAAATGCATTGGGAAGAATAAAACGTTGACCGAGATGGTAGAGGTCCAGAAATGCAGCTTTCCGAGCTTCTCATCGTACATATGCCCAGTCCATTTAGGCATCCAGTAATAAACGCCACTGATAATACCAAAGACAATCCCTGGCACGAGAACATAATGAAAGTGAGCCACGATGAAATACGTATCATGATACTGGAAATCGACCGGGGTTATGCCCATCATCAAACCAGAGAAACCGCCCAGCGTGAACATAAACAGAACACCAATCGCAAATAGCATTGGCGTTTCAAATGTCATAGAGCCTTTCCACATGGTTGCCGTCCAGTTAAAGACTTTAACGCCTGTTGGAACTGCGATCGCCATAGTGGCGTACATGAAGAACAACTCTCCTGCCAACGGCATACCAACGGTAAACATATGGTGCGCCCAAACAAAGAAAGACAAGAAGGCAATCGATGCCGTTGCGTATACCATTGACGCATAACCAAACAATGGTTTGCGTGCAAAGGTTGGAATTATCTGAGAGATAATACCAAATGATGGTAGTACCAAAATATATACTTCTGGATGACCAAAGAACCAAAATACATGCTGGAACAATACGGGATCGCCACCACCAGCCGCATCAAAGAAAGCAGTACCAAAAAACTTATCCGTTAACAACATCGTTACTGCACCAGCCAAAACGGGCATAGCGGCAATCAACAAAAACGCGGTGATAATCCAAGTCCAGACAAATAATGGCAGTCTCATAAATGTCATGCCTGGTGCACGCATATTAAAGACGGTCGCAATAATATTAATTGCCCCCATAATTGATGAGATACCCAGAAAATGCACGGCAAAGATTAAGAATGGGAATCCATCGCCTAATTGCAGCACTAGTGGGGGATACATTGTCCAGCCACCCGCCGGAGCGCCGCCTTGCATAAAGAAGGTAGCTAACAACAACGTAAATGCAAATGGAAGAATCCAAAAGCTCATATTGTTCATTCGTGGCATCGCCATGTCCGGCGCACCAATCATCATCGGTATCATCCAGTTCGCCAGACCAACACCAGCGGGCATCACGGCACCGAAAATCATGACTAGCGCATGTACTGTAGTCATGGAATTGAAAAACTGCGGATCGACAAACTGCAGTCCTGGCTGAAATAGCTCAGCTCGGATAACCATTGCCATGGCGCCGCCGATAAAAAACATAATCAAGGAGAACACCAAATACATGGTGCCGATGTCCTTGTGATTAGTAGAAAACAGCCAACGGCCTATGCCAGTTGGCTTGTGGTCGTGGTCGTGGTGATCATCCTCGTGGACAGCTGCGTAGCTCATGAATCTATCCTCTAATTATCTATCTATTCGTTTATATAAATCTAAAAAATTTCGATTACCTTGCTGCTTTTACGTCAGCCGGCTGTATTGCGTCTTTTGCTGTGTTATCCCATGAATTTCGTTCATGCGTCATAACAGCAGCCAGATCCGCATCGTTTAGTTGTTCCTTGAAAGCGGGCATTAAGTTTTTGCCGTTTAAAATCAGATCAATCATCTCTGCTGCGGAACCATTAACAATCGCGCTGCCGTTTAAGGCCGGGAACAACCCTTCGACACCATTGCCGTTAGCCTGATGACATGAGACACAGTTTGCAGCATAAACAGATTTGCCTTTCTCCAACAATTCTTCTTTGGACCATTCTCGATTAGCGCCATCTGCAGCAGCAAGCTGAATAGCTTTTTGCTCTTCAACCCAAACGGCATATTCTTCTTTCGAAACAGCATGGACAACAATAGGCATGAAGCCATGATCTTTCCCGCATAATTCAGTACATTTACCACGATAGATACCGGGCTCATCTATATATGTCCAGTTATCGTTTATATAGCCAGGAACTGCATCACGCTTCCACCCCAAAGCAGGGACCCACCAAGCATGTATGACATCAGCCGCCGTGGTCAGGATTCTTATTTTTGTGTCAACAGGAAGCACAACCGGGTTATCTACGTTTTTGAGGTAATTTTCGATTGTGAACGGGTCTATGCCTGAGTTTCTTTGTCGCGCTTTATTGTCTTCTTCAGACAAGGCGCTAAAGAAGCTTATGCCTTCATCGAGATAATCATATTTCCACTTCCACTGGTAACCCGTGACTTTTAATGTCATTTCCGCATCGCCCGTTTTTTCCATAAAGACCAGCGTTTTAGTGGCAGGAATCGCCATGCCGACCAAAATCAAAATAGGAATAATCGTCCAAGTGATTTCAGCAGTGGTGCTGTGGTGAAATTGTGCAGCGACCGCGCCCTTTGATTTTCTATGGTGGAAAATTGACCAGGCCATCACACCGAAAACAGCAATACCAATTACCGTAACGATGTACAAAATGATCATGTGTAATTCATAGACTTTATGACTGGTTGGCGTGACGCCTTCAGTCAAATTGAGCGGATATTCGGCTAGAACAGCCCCACTCACTAGGAATAATGAAACTGCAACTAACCCAAGCACAGTTTGTTTTAATTTATCGACTGACATACAACAATCCTCAGCATTGATGATTTTTATTTTTAATAACTACTTCTTAAATTATTACTTTTACAATTCTTTTACGACGTCACAAATGTTATCTCGCTCAACCAAACAACTTAATATTAATAAGGCAATGATGTCATATCACCAATCAAGCTGAAAGCATTGTATTTCTTACTTTTAGCACAAGCTCAAACTTTAAAACAGCCTTTCAGAAGCCCTAATTAGAGGATTTCTTTGGCTTAATTCTATTGGGTTTTATCACAGACATTCATTCCCTGATCTATAACCCCATGATTTTCTTCCTCTTCAAGGTGCGACAATATGCCTTAAATTGGGCACTTGTTGCAACCTTAAGCTTATATTATCTAGCGCCGTAGCCCAATATAAAAGAGGGATCTATATTTTTTGCCATTTCTACTGAATCTAGCCCAACCATATTATCTAGATCCGCAATATTTGGACAAGCCAGCTCCTCGTTTAAGAATTCCAAAGTTTCTTCTTTATATAAATACTCTTTATCTAACTGATTACAGACCCAGCCACATAGATTTATGCCGTCTGCCCTTATCGCCTCAGCAGTTAAAGTTGCATGATTAATACAGCCTAAGCGCAGGCCAACGACCAAGATAACGGGTATACCCAGCTCACGCACTATATCAGCCGTGCTAATTTCGTCAGACATTGGCACACGCCAGCCACCGACACCTTCAACAATGATATTGTCACAAGCCGATGCTAAATGATTATAGCTAGCGACTATCTGATCAATCTCGACAAACACCCCTGCTCGTCGAGCAGCAAAGTTAGGTGACACAGACGGCTCAAACACATATGGATTAATGAGTTCATAATCTACAAGCTCACTAGAGCACTGCATTATTAGTCTCGCATCATCATTCATTAGCTTGCCATTGACATAATTTCCACCACTCGCTATTGGCTTCATGCCATTAGTTTTGCGTCCTTGCTCCTTTAGTGCCTCGATCAAGGCGAGTGTAAACCAGGTTTTTCCCACACCAGTATCTGTGCCAGTAATAAAAACTCCTTTGCTCATAACTACTTTTGCTTTTTGTCCCTGAGGTCTTGCCGTAACTGATCTAATGATATTGACTGAGAGTTTTCAGTCGTACTCTTGCCCCTCTGCCGATGTGGCCGCCACGCATGCCCATAGATAACCTCATAGGTAGCGGGCAATTTATTATCTGCTCGAAATGTTTCGTAATGAGATATAACTTTATTTAAACGCTGTTTCCCTGTCAGGGTTTTACGCCGGCCTTTATTTACATTGTGCGCGCCAATATTTTTTAACTCATTCATAAGCTGTTTACAATCATTGTAGGTCAAAACAATATGCTCAACACTCAGCACCGGGGCATCCATGTCGTTCCGAATCAGTGAGTCACCAATATCATGCATATCAACAAAGGCGTTTACATGAATATCGTCGTCTACCTTTTGCCAACATTCGCGTAATTCTTTTAATGTGTCTGGACCAAAGCTGGCAAACAAAAAGACACCGCCGGGTTTAAGCATCCGCTTAATTTCAGCAAATACTTGATCCAGATCGTTGCACCATTGCAGCATCAAACTGCTAAACACTAGGTCAAACTGATTGTCATCTATAGGCATATGTGCGGCGTCAGCACAGAGAAAATGATTTTTAGAGAAATACCTCGATGACTGTTTACGCGCGGTCTTTAACATCTCGCCAGAAATATCGCTTTGATAAAATTGTGCCTTTTTAAATCTTTGTTTTAATTTTCTCGATCCATAGCCTGTTCCCGAACCTATGTCTAAAATTGATGCCGGATTAATTTTAATCAGATCAAACGACTCGACCAATCGATCAACAACGGTTTGTTGTAACAAGGAAAATGTATCGTATTCCTTAGCGGCAACGTCAAACGCATGCGCAACATTTAATCTTTCGATATCATAATCACTATTATTTAAATTTTGCACTTATAAACTCGTTTATTAAATTTATCGTTTCTTCTGGTTGTCCAACAAACAGCGCATGGCAACTATTTTTAATGATCTTGTATTCCGTCTGATGAAGTAATTGTTCTAATTGTTTAATTACTTCGGGACTTATAAGCGCATCATGTTCACCCAGCAAATGTAGTGTCGGTATTTTTAGAGCCGCAAACTCTTTTCTTTGATCTTGTTCAAATAATTCATTCAACCAAAAAGAAAGTGTTGCGCTGTATTTTTCATTCGCAACATGTGACCTTAATGTTTTAATTATATTTTTTGCTTCTTTGTCACCATGTGCGATCAGCCCGGCAAAATATTCAATTGTTTTTTTAGGGTTGCTTAACAAACTACTTTGCAGATCAAAAATTGAATTTTTATCAATCACATTATTCCAATCTGGCTTATTTACAAAACATGGCACGCTAGCAATATAAACAATTGCTTTTATTTTATCAGTCCTGTTCGCTAAACAAGTCGCAACTAAACCACCAAAAGACCAGGCAATAATGACAGTATTATTTTCAATCATTTTCTCTACGCTTACTGCTAACGCATCTACACCATCCGCATTAATATCTTTAGCTATCGTATAAAGACATATTTTATCGATACGATCAAAACCATTTAACTGATCAGCAAAACCATCCCAAATTGATTTGTTAATGCCCCAGCCGTGCAACAAGACACAATCGAGCTTTTGTTTACTGTTCATCTAAATTATTTTTTATTGCCCGGACCAGACGTGCAACTTGTTCCTTGTTATGAGCGGCCGTAAAACTTAATCTTAATCGTGAAGTTCCTTTTGCAACTGTTGGCGGACGTATGGCTGCTGCTAATAGCTTGTTTTTATACAAGGATTCACTTAATTCTACAGTTTTATTCGCGTTGCCAATTATTAAAGGCTGTATATGGGAACCTGATTCACTCGCTTCTAATTTAGCATCTTGCATCAACTCTTTATAAAGCTTGATTAAGCGGAATAGATTTTGTCGCAGCTCTCCCGCGTTCTCAACCAGATCAATAGCTTGTGTCATCGCTGCCGCCAGGGATGGCAGCATAGCTGTTGTATATATATAGGTTCTTGCCTTTTGTATAAAAGCTTCTACATGCAATGCGCTCCCGGACACAAAAGCACCGCACCCACCAAATGATTTACCAAACGTTCCTATCAACAAAGGCACTTGCAATTGATCAAGTTTTTGCAACTCTAATAATCCAGCCCCCGTGTCTCCCAAGACACCCAGCCCATGTGCATCATCAACTATCAAAAAAGCATCATATGTTTTACATAATTTTGCTATTTCAACTATGGGCGCAAAGTCGCCATCCATGCTAAACACCCCGTCTGTCATAACCACTAAATTATTATTTTTATATTTTTCTAATAAAAATTTGAGATGGTTTATATCGCTATGCCGATAACGCACAAGACGTCCTTTTGACAATTGAGCTGCGTCTATTAAAGAAGCGTGATTAAGTTTATCTTGTAATATTATAGTATTCGAGTCTATCAGGACTGAAGCAATGGCAAGGTTTGCCAAGTAGCCCGAACTAAAGACTAATGCAGCATCTCTGTTAAGAAACTCAGCCAACCTTTTTTCTAGCATCTTGTGTGGTGTTGAATGACCGACTACTAATTGTGATGATCCCGCACCTACACCATAGGCCTCAATGGCCGCTATCATGCTCGCCTTTAAAACTTCATTATTAGCTAAACCTAAATAATCATTACTACTGAAATTTAAATATTCTTCATCATCAATTACAACCAGCGGCCCTTGATAAGAATCTATAGTCCTTCTGACTCTATACAAACCATCAAACTCACGTTGATTTAATTCGTCAACTAGCTTCACTGTGATTGTATAAGATTAGTTGTTATGCCTTCGTTAATGACGGCTTGATTGAACGCCTAAACGTTCAAATAATTTTTGATCTTCTGCTAACTGAGGGTTATCTGTAGTAAGTAACTTTTCACCATAAAAAATAGAGTTTGCGCCGGCCAACAAACACAAAGCTTGCATCTCTTCTGTCATTTCACTTCGACCTGCAGAGAGTCGAACGTATGACGCAGGCATCATAATTCTTGCACTAGCAATAACCCGTACAAAATCTATAGGGTCAAGCTCTTCTGTTTCATTTAGTGGCGTGCCTTCAACCTGCACCAACATATTTATAGGAACACTTTCTGGTTGCACGTCCATGTTCGCTAAACTCATCAATAGTCCGGCACGGTCATTCACTTCTTCGCCCATACCGATAATTCCCCCACAACACACATTGATTCCAGCGTCTCTTACATGTTCAATCGTGTCTAATCGTTCTTGATAATCTCGAGTGCTGATTATCTTTGAATAAAACTCCGGAGAGCTATCAAGGTTATGATTGTAATAATCTAAACCTGCGGTTTTTAGTTCTTGCGCCTGACCTTTTTCCAACATACCAAGTGTTACACATGTTTCCATTCCTGTTCTCTTTACTGCATCTATCATGGTAATCACTTTTTCCAGGTCTCGTTGTTTTGGCTGTCTCCACGCAGCGCCCATACAAAAACGTGTCGCACCACTTGCTTTTGCCGCTTTGGCCTGTTCAAGAACAGCATCTAATTCAAGTAACTTTTCCGCATTAACCCCGGCATCATAGTGCGCGCTCTGAGGACAATAGGCACAATCTTCAGGACAACCTCCTGTTTTTATATTCATCAAAGTGCTTAACTGCACAATATTAGGATCGAAATTATCACGGTGAACATTTTGAGCTTCATAAATCAAATCAGCAAACGGCTTGGTCATAAGTGATATCACTTCTGCCTTGGTCCAATTATTCCTGATTTTTGTTTTTATATTTTGTTTCATAAAGAACTTGTCCGTTATTTTATTAATCTTATTGGCCTTTTTAAGTGCTCAACACTTATGCGAGAACGTGCCACAATAACTGTTAAGAATTTATTGTAAACTTTTTATTTGTAATTAGGTTAACAAATGGACACGGACGTCAATACTCAATTTTTGGAAGGCACTTGTTTCTTTTGTCTAACCAAAACACATAAGGCCTGGTGCTACTGGTGCGAACAAGACTTTATCCAGGACAAACACAGGTGTCCGGTTTGCGCACGAAACACCAGCACGCCTAAAGCGTGCGGTTCTTGTCTTAAACACCAACCTTTTTTCACTTGCACCAGGGTATTGTTTGACTATAAGTATCCGGGAAACCACTTGATAAAGACGTTTAAATTTAACGACCGCCCAGAGCTTGCTCATAGCTTTGCCGACAAGCTGGCAGGTATATTAACAAACGACGATCCTCTTCCAGAAATCTTAATACCCGTGCCATTACACAAACACAGACAAAGAGAACGAGGCTATAACCAATCTTTAGAGTTTGCATCGTCTATTGGAAAACAACTTGGAATAACGGTTAACACAACATTGTGCCGCCGAACAATAGACACAAAACGGCAAAGCACACTGCCAATGAAGATCCGTAAAAACAATGTTAAAGGCGCCTTTAAACTAACCGATGCAAACCCTTTTGATTACGCCGCCATTGTTGATGATGTTATAACGACTGGATCAACAACAAACGAAATCGCGTCTTTACTTATAAAATCAGGCTGTCGTCGAGTTGATGTTTGGGCAATAGCGAGAACGCAAATTTAAGTATCAAGATTCTCCGCTATCAAGGCGTTTCGTTCGATAAACTCACGTCGTGGCTCTACTTGATCGCCCATCAAGGTCGTAAACACCTCATCAGCACCGATGACATCTTCAATTTTCACTTGTAATAGGCTACGAGTATTGGAATCCATTGTTGTTTCCCAAAGCTGATCGGGGTTCATTTCACCCAGGCCTTTATAACGCTGAATTGACAAACCTTGCTCCGCTTCTTCTAACAACCAATCAAACGCCAACTTTAGCGAAGTGATCGCTTGCTTTCGCTCATTGCGTTGAATATAGGCGCTATCATCTAGGCTTGTTAGCTGCTCAAGAGCGGAGAGTTTTTTATAGTCTTCCGAAGAAAAGAACTCTGGCGCGAAGACATTGCTCGACTCTAGGCCATGAACCGAGACAGCAACCTTGGCGCCGAAATGATCTTCATTGGCCGGAAATAGCTCAAAATTATACTCAGTAACATTAGCATCGTCGCCATTCAATTCAGTAACTAAATTATCAAACCACGTTTTTACTACGGCCTCATCTTCACAGTCTGATTCCGTTATTAAAGGCATGTAGCGAATCGCATCAACAATTGTTGGGTGGTATCGCTTACAAAGTCGGTTGTAGGCACGATTCATCGTAATATAACAATCAACCATATCTTTAAGCGCCTCGTTTTCAATAGGAGTCTGTCCCTCTCCTGCAAAAAGCTGGCTATTTTCTAACGCTAGCTCCAGCAGGTACGCTTCGCGCTCTGTCTCATCCTTTAGATAACGCTCCTGCTTCCCTTTTTTTACTTTATACAGAGGTGGTTGAGCGATGTAGATATGACCCCGCTCTATCAGCTCAAGCATTTGTCGATAAAAGAATGTCAGTAATAAAGTACGGATATGGGCACCATCAACGTCAGCATCCGTCATAATAATAATGCGGTGGTACCTCAGCTTCTCAGGGTCAAACTCTTCGCGGCCTATACCACAGCCCAGGGCTGTAATAAGCGTTCCTACCTCAACTGAGGACAACATTTTGTCGAAACGCGCCTTTTCAACATTCAATATCTTACCTTTTAACGGTAAAATTGCCTGATTCTTGCGATCACGGCCTTGTTTTGCTGAACCACCAGCTGAATCACCCTCCACCAGAAATAGCTCTGACAGAGCCGGATCCTTCTCCTGGCAGTCCGCAAGCTTTCCAGGCAAACCAGCAATATCAAGCGCTGTCTTTCTTCGAGTCAATTCACGAGCTTTACGGGCTGCCTCTCGTGCGCTCGCGGCCTCAATAACCTTTGCGCTAATAGCTTTTGCTTCAGCAGGCCTTTCTAATAAAAATTCCTGTATTTTTTCTGATACGCACGACTCAACCGCAGACTTAACTTCACTTGAAACCAGTTTATCCTTTGTTTGGGAAGAAAACTTGGGATCGGGAAGCTTTATTGATAACACCGCGGTCAAGCCCTCCCTAACATCTTCTCCGGTGATAGTGACTTTAGCCTTGGCCGCCATACCTTGCTTGTCCATGTGCTGATTAAAGCTTCGTGTTAATGCTGCTCTAAAACCTGAGAGATGTGTTCCACCATCTTTTTGTGGGATATTGTTTGTAAAACAGAATATATTTTCCTGATAAGAGTCGTTCCACTGCATAGCCAATTCAACACTGACTTCTTCTTTTTCAGCCTGAATATCAATCACCGTCTCATGCAGCGGCGTTTTATTGCGGTTCAAATGCTTAACAAACGCACTTATTCCACCCTTGTATTCAAACAAATCCGTTTTACCGCTGCGCTCATCTAACAACTCAATACGCACACCAGAATTAAGGAAAGACAGCTCTCGCAAGCGTTTCGCAAGAATATCGTAGTGAAACTCCAGAAGTTTAAAAATAGCAACGTTAGGTAAAAAAGTAACTTCCGTGCCCGTTTTATTAGAGGGCTCACCTTTTTTCAATGGAGATACTGGATCACCATTTTGATACGTCTGATGATAAATATGCCCTTCACGATAAATTTTCAAATCTAATCTTTCTGAAAGCGCATTAACCACAGAGACACCAACCCCATGCAAACCACCTGAAACCTTATAGGAGTTATCATCAAACTTACCACCAGCATGCAAGACGGTCATAATCACTTCCGCTGCCGATCTTCCTTCTTCTTCATGAATACCGACCGGAATGCCACGACCATTATCAGTGACTGAGATTGATTCATTAGAATGAATCGTTATCTTTATATGGTCACAATGCCCCGCCAAAGCCTCATCAATACTGTTGTCTACCACTTCAAACACCATATGGTGCAAGCCGGTACCGTCTTCTGTGTCACCAATATACATTCCAGGACGCTTTCTGACGGCTTCTAAGCCTTTCAAGACTTTAATTTTCGACGAATCGTAAGTGTTTTCTTCAGACATAACTCTCTCTCATTAACAACCAGGTTTATTCTACCATTTTCTGTATCTTTCCGTGTTTCACGTGAAACATACTATTAAGTTCGTTTTCCTGACCAAGCCATTCAGGCCGAGCCAAAGAAGAAACGAATGTTTGAGCATTATTAGCCAGCAACAAAGCCAGTATTTTCCTCGAAGAGTCCTGATCTAGTTCCGCATCAAGGTCATCGACCAACACCATAGCATCCTTACCCAGCTCTTTTAATTTATCTACTTGTGATGAAACCAGTGCAGCACTAAACAGCTTGGTCTGTCCTCGGGATAAATGTCTCGCAACATTATAATCTTCATAATTAAAGGAAATATCCGCTCGATGTGGTCCTAAATTCGTATAGCCTCTTTTTTCATCTTCGTTTCTACCAACAGCCAGCAAGTCGGATAAATTTTGGCCTACATAGTTTTCATTTAAATAATTAATTTTTACCGCGCCAGACAACACATGTGGGGCATGCTTTTCATTTAACAGTTTGTTTAAATCGGAAATATACTTATTCCTCATATCATCTATCTTTACGGCCTCTTCGCCCATCAGCCTCTCCCAGCCTGTAATTTCTGAAGGGTTTGTACTGCGTTCAGACTTAAGAAGCGCGTTTCTATGCCGCAATGCACGATGATAGTTTTTCCATACAACCATATATTCTTGTTCCACGTGAAACATAGACCAATCCAACCAATGCCTCCTGTCCTTTGGAGTGCCTGTAAATAAAATATAGTGATCGGGGGTTAGTATATAAACGGGTAATAATTTTGCTTGTTCTGATGCTGTTTGTATTGATTCACCATCAAACTTTATCCTGGTGACACCGTGTCCCTTCTCTACTCCAACCGAGAATGGAACCCCTTGGTTTGTTCCTCTTGCGTATACCTGTAGCTTATTATCACCCCGGCTTATAACATCATTTATTCGCTTACTCCTGAACGACTTTATCCGTGATAACAGATAAATACTTTCCAGAATGGAGGTTTTTCCACTCGCGTTGGGACCATAAAAGAAATTAAGCTTAGGGCTGGGATGTATACTAAATTCACCGAGGTTGCGAATTGAGCAGGCATTAAGCTGTTCAATATAAAGCATTACTTAGAGGCGCATCGGCATCACAACATACTGGCAGTTCGATTCATCTTCAGGTAATAATAAACAACTACTGTTTGGATCAAGAACACTTAACTTAACTTTTTCGCTTTTGATAATTGATAAAGTGTCTAATAGATAAGAAACATTGAAACCTATTTCTATTTCCGTTCCACTGTAATCGACCTCTAACTCCTCTTCCGCTTCTTCTTGCTCTGGATTATGGGCTAGTGCCCTCAAGCTATTTGAGGCAAATATAATTCTAACGCCTCGATATTTTTCGTTGGAAAGAATAGAGGCCCGAGTCAGGCTGTTTCTTAATTCTTCTTTATTCGCTATTACTGGTGTTTCGCTTAGTTCAGGAATGACTCGCTGGTAATCAGGAAAACGGCCATCGATTAGTTTACTAGTAAAACAAGAATTTTCATTTTTTACTCTAATATGATTTGTGCTTATTTGAATCTCAATTTCACTATCATCATCTTGAAGAAGGCGGGTTAATTCTGTAATACCTTTTCTTGGAACTATTATTTGTATAGGTTCTTCTATTTCTAATTCTATTTCTGATTCATCTAAAGCTAAGCGATGCCCGTCTGTAGCGACTGCTCTTATCTTATTATTAGAAATTTCCAGAAGCAGGCCATTTAAATAATAGCGTACATCCTGCTGCGCCATTGAAAACTGTGTGTTTTCCAATAATTTTTCAAGTTTCTTTTGTTTTATATTAAAACTAACTACATTTTCGGTGATATCAATTACGGGGTATTCCTGTGCTGGCAATGAAGCAAGAGTGAAACGGCTTTTGCCAGATTTTATAAGTACTCTGTCATTTTTCACTTCGAATTGTAATTTTGCTTCTTGCGGCAATGCCCGGCAAATATCTAATAGTTTTCTAGCGGGTAATGTTAATTCTCCCGTCTGTTCTAACTGTACATCTATTGCGACGATAAGCTCTACTTCCATGTCTGTTGCCGTAATTGTTAACGAACCAGATTCAATATTCATCAATATATTTGAAAGAATAGGTAGAGTTTGACGACGATCTACGACGCCACTAACGGTTTGTAAAACAGGTAGTAGTGCATCTCTATTTATATTAAATTTCATATATATACCTATTATTGTTACTACTAGTAAATTTAAATAATGTTAATAAAGGTTAATTATTAATTAAATCAATCACTTAAAAATATTTAACCTTAATTAGATGTTGTGGATAAAGTATTTTTTTGTGTTAGTGAAATGTTGATAGATTGAAAAATATTTTTTTTCTTCAACTTATCCACAACTCATCTTCAACTTGTTAGCGTGTTTGTTAAATTAACGTAATCCTCTTCAATTCTATGTTCAGTTTTTCTTAATTCTTTTATCTTTCTGCAAGCATGTAAAACTGTAGTGTGGTCCCGGCCGCCAAACGCATCTCCAATTTCTGGAAGGCTATGGTTTGTTAATTCTTTTGATATTGCCATTGCAACTTGTCTGGGTCTGGCAATAGACCTGTTGCGCCGCTTAGATAATAAATCAGCGACTCTTATTTTATAGTATTCCGCAGTTGTTTTTTGTATATTCTCCATTGTCACTTGTTTGTCTTGGATGATAAGCAAGTCTCTCAAGGAAGTCTGTGTGAATTCAAGCGTGATCGGGTTTCCTGTTAGATTAGAATTTGCAATTACACGATTAAGCGCCCCTTCAAGTTCGCGGACGTTTGAACGAAAACGCTTCGCTATAAAAAAAGAGACTTCATCAGGGATTTCTTTTTGTACTAAAAAGGCTTTTTTTCGAATAATAGCAACGCGAGTTTCAAGTTCGGGCGGCTCGATCGCTACAGTGAGGCCCCAACCAAAACGAGACTTCAATCGTTCTTCTAAGCCATTAACTTCTTTTGGATAGCGATCACATGTCAAAATAATCTGGTGTTGACCTTCAAGTAAGGCATTAAATGTATGAAAAAACTCTTCTTGGGAGCGTTCTTTTTTAGCAAAAAACTGGATGTCATCGATCAGTAGCGCATCCAAAGAACGGTAATGTCGTTTGAATTCGTTGATAGCGTTGTGTTGTAACGCCCTTACCATATCAGCAACAAACCTTTCCGAGTGTAAATAGGCGATGTTAGCGTTTGGTTTTTGTTCAAGAATAGCCGCACCGACAGCATGCATTAAATGGGTTTTACCGAGCCCGACACCGCCATAAATAAATAAAGGGTTATATGCGTTTCCTGGGTTCTCTGAGACTTGTATCGAAGCGGCCCTAGCTAGCTGATTAGATTTACCCTCAACAAAATTATTAAAAGTAAAATAAGTATTTAGATTGCTAGAGTGTTTGACCGGTTTGGTTTGTGGTTTGTCTGCAAAAGAATCTGTGTTTTTAGTATGCGTTTTCTTTTGTTTCGTTTCCGCGTCGTTACTGTTACGACTACCGATCTCGAGTTTTAGAGAAACGCGTTTGCCATTAGGCCGTTCCCCCGACAATAATTCTTCTATCCGTGTTAGGTAGCGCTCACTTATCCAGTCGAGCACAAACCTGTTAGGGGCAAGCAAGTGTACGCCACCGTCGCTTTCGATAGCGTGTAATGGTCGTATCCAGGTATTGAATTGTTGAGGTGATAATTCACCCTCAAGCCGCTCTAGGCAACGTTTCCATGGGGAAATGCCCACAAATAAACCCTCGTTGAGTTTCTGATAATGAAGAGAAGTGAGAAGTGTATACCTGATTAAAATAGTTATCCACAACAACAAAATCGTATTGTTTTTCAGGTTATAATTGACTTGTTTGTTGTTGTAACAGTAACATGTGCGCCCTTTTAAATAGCGCTATTAAAGTAATCGAAGGCATGAGTATATGAAAAGAACATTCCAACCCAGTAAAATTAAGCGAAAAAGAAACCATGGCTTTCGTGCGCGCATGCAAAGTCGTTCAGGAAGATTAATCATAAAGGCACGACGAAGCAAAGGCAGAAAAAGGCTTTCAGCTTAGTTCTTGTAAAGAGTGTCTTCTTTCGAGGGGCGATTTCGGGCTAGCAGCAGGTTGAAACGCCCGGAAGAATATAAGCTTGTGTTTTCTTCAAAGCAGCGTTCCAGTGATAAATCATTTTTGTTTCTGGCCAGACAAAACGGCATTAATCAAGCACGTTTGGGTTTGGCTGTACCCAAGAAACATATCTCTAAATCTGTTGATCGAAATAAATTAAAAAGAATTATAAGAGAAAGTTTTCGATTAAGACAAAAGCAGCTTATGGGAAAGGATGTTGTTGTTGTTGTAAAAGGCGCTATCAATTGTAGTAGCAGATCAATTGATTCAGAACTGATCAAGCATTGGGAAAGAGTGAGTAAATGAAGCAGGTTTTATTAAAGCTTATCACTATCTATCAACGATATATTAGTCCGTATAAAGCCCCTTGTTGCAGATTTTACCCAACTTGCTCCGAATATATGGCAAATGCACTTACTGATCATGGTTTAGTAATTGGTATTTATTTAGGTGTTCAGCGAGTCTGTCGTTGTCACCCATTTCATCAAGGTGGTTTTGATCCTGTGCCACAAAAAATAATGAAGAATAACTAATGGAAACGACACGGTTTATTTTATTAATCGCGCTAGGCTTGGTGCTTACTATGATCTGGCAGTCTTGGAACGAGGATTACGGTGATTTAACCGTTCAGCCAGGAGTAATCGGTCAACAGCAACCATTAGAGTCCTCGTCGACCGCTAGTATAGAAGACCTACCTATAGTGCCGACATCTTCTTCAGAAAGTGAAGTGCCTTCATTGGTGGTTGATAAAAAAACTCAAAGCCTTCTAAGCGGAGAAGTTGTTCATGTAAAAACAGATCTTTTAGATCTCGAGATCAATACACTTGGCGGCACAATTCAACACCTAGAATTATTAAACTACCCTATATCTAAAAAACAACAAGATAAAAAAGTTGTCTTACTGAACAATGATGAGGAACATTTTTATATAGTTCAAGGCGGCTTACTTGGTAAAAATGACGTCGCTAATCATAAAACGTCGTTTACGATTAAAAACAACAGTTACACTTTAGCCGGCAATGACAGCGTTTCCATCCCGCTTTATTGGGAATCAGAGAATGGCCTAAAAGTTATAAAAACATTTACTTTTTACAAAGGTCAATATGTTGCTGAGATAAACTACGAAATCCAAAATGGAACTGGCGCTGACTGGTCTGGAAGTATATATGGTCAGATAAATCGCACTGAGCCGAAAGAAAAAGGTTCACGTTTTATCTATACCTATACTGGTGCTGTTATATCTTCTCCTGAAAAACGTTACGAAAAAATAGATTTTGGTGATATTGAAGACGATAAATTGTCTATTGATATTACCAATGGCTGGGTTGCCATGCTTCAACATTATTTTATTACCGCATTAATTCCTGGCTCAAAAGACGATCAATATCATTATTACACCTTAAATCCTGGAAACAATAGTTATGTTATCGGCGCAATCAGCCCAGCAAAAACTATAGGCATTAATAATAGTGAAAATATCAGCCATCGCGTTTTCTTTGGCCCCAAGCTTCAAAAACAATTGGAGCAAGTCGCAGAAGGACTTAATTTAACCGTTGATTTTGGTATCTTCTGGTTTCTCGCAAAACCGCTCTATTGGGTGTTGGATTATATTCATGGTTTTACCAATAATTGGGGTTGGGCCATTATTTTAGTGACGCTATTTCTTAAGATATGTTTTTATAAACTGTCTGCGGCAGGCTATCGGTCCATGGCTAACATGCGCAGAGTTCAGCCGCGTCTGTTGTCTATTAAAGAAAGATACAAGGGCGATAGAGCAAGGCTCAATCAAGCCATGATGGACATTTATAAGGAAGAAAAGATCAACCCTTTGGGAGGTTGTTTCCCAATTCTTATTCAAATTCCGGTATTTATATCTTTGTATTGGGTGTTATTGGAAAGCGTTGAATTAAGACAGGCAGATTTTATTTTATGGATACACGATCTTTCTATTCCGGATCCGTATTTTGTGTTGCCATTGTTGATGGGAATAACCATGTTTATTCAACAAAAATTAAACCCTGCGCCGATGGACCCTGTTCAGGCCAAGGTTATGTCTGTGTTACCCGTCGTTTTCACAGTTTTCTTTGCTTTCTTTCCTTCTGGTTTGGTTTTGTATTGGGTTGTTAATAATACGCTTTCCATAGCGCAACAGTGGATGATTACCCGGAACATTGAGAATGCACCTGCTAAGAAATAAAGCGGTTGTGCGGTTTGCGCCATGTCTAAAAATAATGACACGATAACGGCTATTGCTACTCCCTCAGGCCGCGGTGGTTTGGGTGTCGTCCGTGTCTCAGGCAATAAAACTAAAGATATATTCAAAGCCCTAACCGGTGTCCCGCCGAAAGCGCGTTTAGCACAATTTGTTTCTTTTAAGTCTTCAGATCAGAAAATAATTGATAAAGGCATTGCTCTCTATTTTGAATCACCGGCTTCATATACGGGCGAAGACGTTATGGAATGTCACGCACACGGTAGTCGTATTGTATTAGGGATGTTGTTGGATGAGATTCTTTCTTTGGGTGCAAGACTTGCATTACCAGGAGAATTTACCGAAAGAGCGTTTATGAATAATAAAATCGATCTGGTTCAAGCAGAAGCGGTTGCTGATCTGATTGATAGTAATTCTAAAAAAGCTGCCCGCAGTGCTATGCAATCATTAAACGGCGTTTTCTCCGAGCGCATAAATAAATTAAGGGAACGTATCTTTAATGCTAAAGCCTTAATCGAAGCAGCATTGGATTTTCCTGAAGAAGAAGATGTTATCGTTGATACGCTTCCAGCAGCAAGAGAGGTCCAAGCATGTCTGGATATACTGGATGAATTAATATCTAAGGCTGAAGCTGGTCGAGTTCTAGATCAAAACCCATCCATTGTCATTGCTGGCAGACCTAACGCGGGTAAATCTAGTGTTTTAAATTATCTGTCTGGTTACGATTCCGCGATAGTCTCGACCATGCCAGGTACGACAAGAGACGTAATAAAGGAAAAGGTGTTGCTCGGTGATTATGCAGTGACATTATTTGATACTGCTGGTCTTCGTGATACTGAGGACAAAATAGAGCAAGCAGGAGTAGACCGGGCGCATAAAACGTTAGCTCTAGCAGACGTTGTTTTGTGTGTGCATGATAATACGCTTGATGATGCAAGCATAAATGTTGAGTTGTTTGAACATGTAAGCCCAGGTGCAAAGATTATTATTGTGAGAAACAAGGTTGATCTTTGTGAAGAGAATGATTTTATTAATTCAGAAAGTGAGGTTTATGTCTCTGTTAAAACCAGGTTTGGTATGGATAAATTGGTTGAGGCAATATGCCTTCATCTTGATATTGTTGAAAACGAGGAAGACCTTATCTTTTCACGTCAACGTCATGTTGATGATCTGCATAGAATAAGCAACAATTTAAAGACTGTTTTAGCTGATATAGCCAGTGGCGCAGGGCTCGAGGTACAGGCCGAGTCGTTACGACAATGTTTATCGGGCTTTGATGAGTTGACTGGCAAAACAACGAGTGACGACGTCTTGGGCGCTGTTTTCTCGAAGTTCTGTATTGGAAAATAATTAAAGAGGAATGGTGTGTGAGTATACAAATCGATATTTCCGTAGGCGAATTGTTAGATAAAATAACAATACTCCAAATCAAAGCGGAAAGAATAGCCGATGTTAGTAAACTAGAAAATATAAAAAAAGAGCTTTGTATTTTGCAGGGACAATGGGAATCATCGCCTTATATAGATAATAATCTTGATAACAACATAGCTTCGTTAAAATTTGTTAATGAAAGATTGTGGGATATTGAAGATCAAATTAGAGTTAAAGAAAGCCAACAAAAATTTGATGAAGAGTTCGTGAAATTAGCAAGATCTGTATATTTTACTAATGATGAGCGGGCAGAAATCAAGCGCGAAATAAACAACAAGACAGGCTCTAATCTTGTTGAAGAAAAGTCATATAGTGACTACACAGTAGATAAATAATAAACCACCTGTTTTGATAGCGTGATATTAATTTAATGACCGTAAACAAAATACTTTTCATCGGGCTGAGCAATGTTGGTGATGTAGTTATGACCACGCCCGTTATGAAAACATTACGTAATAAATATCCGCATGCCTTGTTTGATATCGTTACAGATAAACGTGCACAACAGCTATATGAAAACTGTCCATTTCTGAATGAGCTGTATTTAAAAGATAAGGACAAACCATTGAGAGGTGTGCCGGCACTGTTAATCCAACTATGGAAAAATCGATACGATATTATCGTAGATGTAAGAACGGATGGTCTTGCGTATCTGTTGCGCGGTAAAAAAAGATACACTAAATGGTTGGCTAATAGTTATGGGCCTCATGCGGTTGAAGAGATCATGGGTGTAATTAAGAGTATTCATGGTGATGCGCCAATTTCCGATACAGAGGTCTGGCTGTCTAATGAAAATCGAAATTATGCGGAGAAAGAAGTTTCAGGTTTTGATGATAAAGACAGATTGTTAACGTTATCGGTTGGAGATAGTCGTAAACCTGAAAAATCTTTGACCACTGAGTCCTTTATAAAGTTATTAAATAACCAGAAAGAAAAGTTTTCGGGCGTTATTTTCTTGGGCAATCAATTCGAAAAAGAAATGACAGCGGATGTGAGTCGTAATATTGATATTGCGCACATTAATACCGTTGGCAATAGTTTATTAGATGCTGCCGCTTTAATAGAACGGTCATGTCTTTATATTGGCCCAGATTCAGGTCTTGGTCATATAGCAAGCGCCGTTAAAACACCGACAATTAGTTTTTTTAGTGCAATGAATCCTGTCCGGTATCGCCCGTGGGGAGATCAATCAACGTGTCTCACCGGGGCTGGTTTTGACGCGCGCAATATTTCGGCTGAAGAAGTTAGTTTAGCCATAAGGGGCTTGGGTTTATGAACGAGTTTTTGCGTATTCTTGATAAGTTATTAAAAAAGCAAGGCTATGCCATAAAAAAACATTCTGAATATAATCTTTTACCGATAAAGAATGATGGTTATGATAAACAGAAGAAAACTTATGCATCATTTAATTCAAACAATAAAAACAATCTTGATAATTCGGATAATATTGAGAGACTGGAGGTTTGTTTACGGACATGTATTAATGACAAGCGTGCGAAAAGCAAGCGCAGTGAGCTGACGGGTGTTAGTCTGGAAGAACATCTTTTAAAATGCATAAACTCTTTGTTTATTTCAATCAACGAAGCAAGCGAGCAGAATTTAGAAGTCAATTTAACGATTTTCGATGATCGTTCAAGCACCGAAACCCTGGATAAAATAAAACAGCTTTGCAAAGCATTAAAATGTAAATGGGAAATTATTACTACGGATAAAACAGGTCAGGGCGAGTCGTTACACCAACATTTTTCTTATGCAAAAGATAAAAATGCACTGTTCTATTTTTGTGAAGATGACTATCTTCATGAAGTAACAGCTATCCAAGAAATGATGGGGTTTTATAAAAAAATATATAATCAAACATCAGAACATATACTTATTCACCCACAAGAACACGAGATGATTTATAGTGAAATCAACTATCCGTCATATATATTATTAGGTGAAAATAGACGTTGGCGAACAATGAGTAACGCGACGCATACATTTTTTACTCACTCGAGCGTAGTAAAAAAATATTGGGAATATTTTGAAAACACAAAATTCGTAGGGATAAAAGAAAAGAGACATCTTGGATCAGAGAAGAAAACAACAGATTTATTGTTTAACTATATCAACGGTTTTTCGCCTATACCAGCAGTTGCCATCCATCTCCAAACAAAACATGCTTTGCCACCATTCTGTGACTGGAAGAGTTTATGGGAAAAGACAAAATAAGAGACCAAGTCATTTTACTTACAAGATATTAAAAGTGGTAATTAAGTCTAGCGGGAGTTTAAAATATGAAATTTAATATAAGTTTATTAATTGCAGCATTACGTACCTACGGGAGAAATTTAAAGGGACGTAAATTTGAACCCGAGATTCCGTTTTTAAAATACATTTTAAATAAGGGCGATAACTGTTTACATATAGGTGCTAGCGATGCAAGGCACAGTTATGTTATGTCTGGCCTTATTGGCAACGGTCAAATCTATGCGTTTGAGCCTTCGTCATATTCATACAGCCACCTCGTGTTGATGGCCAAGATGCATCGGCTTAACAATATACATACATATAATTACGCGGTATCGGATAAACCCGGGAAGGTATGTCTCGTTACTCCAGAAAAATCTACTGGCCATGCTGGACGATCATTTGCATTTATTACTTCATTAAACAACTCTAATAAAGACAGAACTGATATTAAGTCTAGTTCAAGCACTGTAGAAGAAGTTAAGGGAGTGACCGTAGACGACTTTGTAGCTGAGAATAGATTGCAAAGCGTTGACTTTGTCAGGTGTGATACAGAAGGCTCAGAAATGCTAATTCTGAATGGTGCTAAAAATACAATAGAGAAATATAAGCCGTGTTTATTGATTGAAATACATAGTGAAGCCTTAAAAGACGTTTTTAACAGTAGCGCTAGTGAGGTTTCAGGCAGATTGTTTAGCCTGGGCTATAGAATGTTTCGTGAAGACGGTGGTAATATCCGTGAAGTTAAAGTCGTTGATGAAACAGAAAATTGGAAAGATTACTTTTTAATTCATCCTGACAGGATTAGCCGCTTACCTGAAGGGCCTTTTCGCGATCAATTAAGTCAGCAATAAATCTCGCATTTTTGAATAGACTTCTTCTGGCAAAATATTGCTCATACAAATATTGTTAGTGCATTGAGTTTTTAAACAAAAGCTACAATGTACAACCTTCTCGATGACAATCGAGCTTTTATTATTCGGGTACCATTTATTTGATAGGTCACGAGTTGAGAATAATGCAATTAGCTTTGTTCCTGCGGCATCGCATAAGTGCATAGCGCCTGTATCCAGGCTAATCGCTAGCGATGCATTTTTGAAAACATGGTGAAGCTCAAGAATTGTTAATTCACCGCACAAGTTAATCGTATTAGTTGTTCTTGATAAAATAAATTTCGCATCGCTAATCTCGTCTTTGCCTCCAATGAGCAGGATCTTTTGTTGTGGATCAATTAATTTTGCGAGTGTAACCCAGTGCTCAAGCGGCCATTTTTTAGGCTGCAGTTTCCCACCAATTAAAAAAACAATAGGCTTGTTTGTCGACATTTCTTTTTCAAAAAGACGATGCCTTGGTTCTTGTGAGTTGATGGGGTAATCAATATGTCCATGAAGGCCATTTTTTTGTAAAGTGTTTATAAAGCGCTGAGTTTCCGTAGGAATACTCAGAAACTTCTTTTGATAGCGCATAAATGATTTAATTCTGCCGCCATCCCAGCCAAAAGCGCTTTTAATATTTAAATAAAATCGCACGAGAATCATGTTTCTTACGGATTTATATATGCCAATGTTTTGAGGTATCTGTATAAATAAATCATATTTTTCTTTTTTTAATAGGCTTAATGTTTCAGGCCTTTTTGTTTTGTGAATAATATATAAGTTATTTATTAAGGCCTTATCCAAGCCGATATCTTTAAAAGATATACCACTATTATTAAATGACAAAAGATCAATTTGGGCAGCAGGGTAGTTTTGTCTCACTATGTTAATGGCTGGCAGCGCAACTATTGAATCACCAAAGGCGCCGTCACGGTTTATTAAAATTTTGTTACAGTTTTCTTTGTTCCTGAATAATAGTTTCGAAAATATGTTGATTATTGATAGACGAATAATTCTTATTAAACTTACATACAATAGAGCAAGCTTTTGAATTATATTCATATCAGTTTTTGTTCGGCCAGTTTATGTAAAACCATGTCGAGCGATATCTTTGATATATCTGCTGGTACGAACGTACGATCGTTTTCCGCGATATCTTTATTGGCGCTTATAACATTATGAAATTGTCCAAGGGCATGAGTTCGACGTGGATATGTCGGCCCAAATAGGCCTAGCACAGGTATCTGTGAGCAAGATAAAATATGCATAGGAGCAGAGTCGTTAGTAATGGCAAACTTTGCATTTTTACCGAGGGCAACTAAATCTAGAATATTGAAAGCGTTCGTTGAATTTATTCCCACCGATTTACTTAAACGTTTATTTAATGCAACATCATCTTTACCCCCAAGCCAGATAACATCTAATGTTTTTGATAAACGCAATGCCAGTTCTTCAAAATGAGGCCATCGTTTATTTAGATGCTTTGGGCTGGAGCCGGCGTGAAGCAGCACAAACTTATCTTTTTTCAGGCCATGCTTCTGCAGCCAACGCCTAATATTATTAGTCACTTCATCTGGAACTGGTAAATAAGGCAAGGCTTTCGCTGGCTGTATGCCCGCACTTTCTATGATTTGATTAAGTCGCTCGAAAGAATGACACTCACCTGTGTAGCTTGAATTTGGGTGTTTATTGTAAGGGTATCTAGGATGGTTTCCCGCACGATAAGGTATGCCTGACAATGCACTAAAAAAGCCAGTTCTATCGTTTGATTGGAGATCATATAGACGATCAAATTTATATTTTCTAATCCAGAGTATCGTTTTAATTTTATTGCATATGCCTTCACGTTCAAATGCAAAAACGTGTAGGTTTTTAAAGTTTAAAAACAATTCAGAAAAAGGCGGTGTGGTGAGTAGACAAACATCATCGTTAGTATGGTGTTCCATAATTTGCTTAACAATCGCCGTAGAAATTATTACATCGCCTAAAGCACCAAGTTTTATTATTAATACTTTCACTCTGGATGAGGTTTTTGTCTTGAGGCGTCAAAAATGTGTTTCGCTTTTGCAAAATATAACGAGATTAACAACCAGGTAACACTTGACCAAATTGAACCATAAAAGGCCATATGTGCATTGAAAGGAAATAAAGCGACGAAAACCGGGATAAGAAACGGAAGTAATTCTATTTTTAGAGGATTTAGTTTGGCCAAGATTATTAATGGATAAAATATTAATATATAACCGATTAGTCCTAATAATCCGGTTTCAGCCATTATCTCCAACAATAATAAATGAGGGTGCGTTTGAGTTAATTTATGCCAATAATCATCTGGATCGGAGTATTTAGTATAAACATGTCTATAGCCCCTTGGGCCTATCCCGTTAATAGGGTTTTGTTTGAAAATAGTAAGCGCTGTTTCCCAAAGAGGTAGTCGAGATGCTGTAGCAGTATCTATAGTTTTGTAGTCATTGCTAAAAAGTCCTAATGTCACATTAAAACGGTCATTGGTAGGCTTATGGAAAACTATCGTGGCAGCAATCAGCATTAGACAAATAATTGCTACGCTGCCGCTTGCTTTCAGGAAGTTCTTTTTGTTTGCCGCGAAGTTAAGCCCATACCATAAAAAACCGACCGAAGACAAGATCAGCATTATCCATGCAGCACGTCTACCGCTAAGTAAAACAACAAAAACAAGTGGCGCTATACTAATTAGCATCCACTTTTTTTTATTGAAATTAATATAAATATGCATGAAGCAGAATGCAGATAGGATTGAGCATATATGAGAAATAGTATTTCTCGGATGAAACATGCCCGTGATGTGTCCTTGTTGATATGGATACCCTAAAAGGTTGTTACCAAACAGGAATTGAATAGATGCATCTATACACCAAAAAAAGACTATAAAAAATATACCCACAGTTATAAATTTTAAACGATCATCGTCTTTGGATACTTCTTGTATTATAAAAATACCGGCAAAGAAAAACCTTAAATAAGGAAAAACAGTATGCGCGGAATGTTCTGTGTTGACGGCATCAGGCAGCGAGATTAATAGTGGCAGCCATAAACATAAAAAAGATAAAGAAAATAATTTTAATACAGGATCTTGAACGATGGTTTTTGGAGAAACGATTAGTTTATAAAATCCAAGGATTGCCATTAACGCGATTGGGTAATTATAAAGTGCTTTACTAGTAAAGCCAATAATAGCTAATAAAATTAAAACACTGGCCCAATACTTTTTAGAAAATGAAATTGCAGCTTGGAATGTGTTTTTTTCGATTGTATTCATAATCTCTAGTTACCCGCAGCGTTTAGAGAAACAAATCTAGCGATACTTTTTCCTAACGTTTGATTATGAATTGTTACGATGAATGTTAAAAAAGACAGCATGGCGCGAATAATTTCCGTCATCATATGGTCCGCATTTTGATCAAAGAATCGTAAACGGATATCGTTTTGTTCAACATTATATCCAACGTAAAACAGTTTCGATCTGGGACATTAGGTTTGGTGTTATAGAATTGTGTGATCAATGAGACAACATTGTTAGTGCACAGCGGCTTGGATTTTCCTTCAGGAAAAATACCAGCAAGCACTTCTCCTCCACCGCCATGGTCATAGGCAATAACGGGAACTCCTAGAAACAATGCCTCTAATGCTGTCCTGCCAAAGGCTTCAGGGATTCTTGCCAAGGATAAAACAATGTTTGATATGGACATGACATTTTTCATATCGTCACGATGTCCGAGGAAGGTGAAATGATCAGCCATATTATTTTTAGCAATAATTGATTTTAGTTCTTGAAGGTATTTTTCTTTTTTTGGGCCAGCGCCGCCAGCGATTAAACCATGAACATTCAATCCGTTGTTTTTTGCTTTGGTAATTATTTCAATAAAATCATTATGCCCTTTCCACCGAGTGATTCTGCCTGGAAGCGTGATAATAAACTTTTCATTTAAATTCGGGTGGAGAAACTTCCAGTTGTTTAGCCATTCAGCTGGGGGGTTATATTTGTAAGGGTAGTCTTGTTTGCTGATTCCGCGATGGATGACCTCGATTCTTTTTTCATCGACCTCCGGATAATTTACAAGAATGTAGTCTTTAATGTATTCCGAGACAGCAATAATTCGTTCGCCAACAGTCATTATCTTGCTATACCGATTAACGGAATATGGCCCATGTACTGTGGTAACGAAAGCGGGCCTATTATTTGGATCAAGTTTTTTCCAGGCTAGATAAGCCAGCCATGCGGGTAGCCGAGATCGTGCATGAATAATATCGATCGGCTGTTCTTTAAATAGCCTATGCAATTTTGGAATTAAAGTGGTGGCACTGAATATAGATTTTTTCCCTACCAACATATTGAAATGTTCACTTCCATCTGAAATTAATTGTGGCACAAGCCTGCCCGGGCCTGAGACAACCATAGATCTGTATCCTCTGCGTACCAGCTCAGCTGCGACATCGATTGTGCCTCGTTCAACGCCGCCGCAATCTAGCTCGGGTAAAATTTGCAATACTGTTGGTTTCAAAAGCTGCGTCTCTTTGATCGTTGGACCGTTTGATGTCTTGTAGATTAGTTAATGTCAGTGATAACAGTATAATAACTTAATAATTAAAGCCTTTCGCCATTCAAATTAAACTTATTAAGTTACGGTGAAGCTATTGTCGCAACATTAGCTGATGGCTACATTATGGTAGGCGGAGACATGGGGCTGTCTGCTGGAGTTAATTAAATGCTCCTTTATCAAGCAGTATCTTCGCGCATCTATCAGCTTCATTAAAATCGGAGGATCCAGGAGCTAGAGAATGGGTTTTATCCCATTTACTAAACGAGGTTAGCTTGTTTTCGGTTATTAATGTGCCAATTGTTTTTTCTACTTTTTGAGTGTCTTTGTTTTTTAACTCAATCAGGCCTACTGATGCGCCTGAAGAAAGTGATTCGTATATCATCGAAACACTGTCTTGCGTGATCCAAATGGTCTTGGCGTTAAAGATATGTTTGCGAATCTCTGTGGTGCATGTTTCCGGATAATTTAGAATTTCCAAGCCATTGTTGACGCGGCTACGTGCATTTTTTAATGTTGTTTCGGGCGTTCGTGGAGAATCTGCAATAGCCCATTTTACTTCTGGATTATCATTAATAATTTTTACAATCTGTTTTTCTACAGATTCGTTATCCCAATGGTAATGTTTAGATATTCCGCCTAGCAGAATCAAGCCTCGGTCTGGCGATTTATTGTTATTAAATTGAACCGGGCTTAATGATCCGCTTGTTGTAATGATATGGTTTTTTTCTGAAACTCGGTCATGTTTGGGGATGATGCAAAAATCAAAAAATGACAATGGTAAGCTAGGCTTCATTAATACAATGACTTTTCCTCCACGCGCATTTTGTGCAGCAAACATTGAAAAATGGGTTCCATGCCCCGCGCCAATGATAAGGTCCGGGTCTGGGAGCGTTTCACCGAAAGGAAATTTTTTTAATAAAAGCTGACCAAGACTACTAATTATAGAACTGGCCTGAACATCAAAGCGGGTAACATCCGTTAATCTTCCGATAGCATCGCATAGTCCAATGCTTTGAGAGTCGTGGCCCGGCTTACCGTCAGTAAAACGCCAGATATTCAAAGTGATGTTCGTTTGATTATTAAATCACACTTTCTCAAGAATAAACTCGGTACCGCAATAAGGGCATTTAGATTTACCCGCATCTTCAATAGGAAGAAATACCCGTGGATGTTGATTCCACAAACTCATTTCAGGTAAAGGGCAATGCAATGGCAATTGATCTTTATTTATATGAAACACAGATTCATTACTGGTAGAAACAGTTGCTGTTTCTTCGACTGATTTATTCATAGCATTACCTCGTTATATATAGCTCAACCAATCTTGATATTCGCTCAGTTTTCCTTCGACGCAATCAAAATATCGTTTTTGTAGTTTTTCTGTAATGGGGCCTCTTTTTCCATCTCCGATCTGACGGTTATCTAGCTCACGGATTGGCGTTACTTCAGCAGCGGTTCCGGTAAAAAATGCCTCTTCTGCAACATACACCTCATCACGGGTTATTCTTTTTTCCTTTACGACAATATCGTTTTCCTGGGCAAACTGCATAATGGTCTCGCGGGTTATGCCTTCCAGCGCAGAGGTCAAGTCAGGGGTATACATTATCCCGTTGCGCACGATAAAAATATTTTCGCCACTGCCTTCAGCGACATAGCCCTCATTATCCAGTAATAGAGCTTCATCGTAACCATCCGCAAGGGCTTCCTGTAAGGCAAGCATTGAGTTCATATAATTGCCGTTCGCCTTGGCCTTACACATGGTGATATTGACATGGTGGCGAGTGAATGAGGATGTTTTGATTCTAATTCCTTTTTCTAGCCCCTCATTGCCGAGATAAGAACCCCACGCCCAGGCAGCAACCATGACATGAACCTTAAGATTGTCTGCTCTCAGTCCCATGCCCTCTGAGCCATAAAAGCACATTGGACGGATATAGGCGGATTCCAGGTTGTTATTTTTAACTGAATCAAGACATGCTTTATTGATGGTCTCTTTGTCGTAAGGCATAGGCATATTCAATATGTGTGCAGAACCAAACAAGCGGTTTGTATGGTCGTTAAGCCGAAAAATAGCCGTCCCAGTGTCCGTTTTATAGGCACGAACGCCCTCAAACACGCCCATGCCGTAGTGCAGGGTGTGTGTCAGCACATGGGTTTTTGCCTCTCTCCAAGGCACAAATTCGCCATCAAGCCAAATTACGCCATCACGATCATCCATACTCATTATTTTTTTACCGAAAGTTTTAATTAATACTGTAAGTTATTGTTCTTCTAATAAAGCCAGCTAATGGTAATGCGCTAGTCAAACGCAATCAATAAGTCTTTGACTTAACTATTGAAAGATTTCACTTTAGTAATCATTTTGTGGATGATTTAAGCTGTCATTTATTGATGTTGATTCAATATAAACTATAAGGGTACACGCTATGCTTAAAGAAGTTAGCCCGCTAGAGGCGCATGAGATTCTCGAACAACAAGAAAACGCTGTGTTAATCGATGTCAGAAGCACGATGGAATATAATTTTGTCGGCCATCCATTGAATGCGATACATGTTCCTGTCAAAGAGCCGCCAGGCTGGGATATACAGCCAGAATTTGTTGAGAAGGTACGAGCCTTTTTGGCGGAACATCGACCAGAAAACAATCAATTAGATGATGTGCCTGTGCTGATGCTTTGTCGAAGTGGTCAACGTTCAGCGCTTGCTGGTGAAATGCTAATCAAGGACGGGTTTACCAGCGTGTACAATGTTCTCGAAGGATTTGAAGGAGACAAGGACGAAAATGGACATAGAAACACCATCAATGGTTGGCGGTTTCATCGCTTACCGTGGGAACAAACATAATATTTTGGCTTATGTGGTTTTATACGGCTTAAGAGGTTAAATAATTGGCCCCATTAAAATCATTAATCGATCTTGTTAAAAACATCTTGGCAGGTACCCGCGCAGCCATGTTTATGCCGGTTCACCTCTGGCAATTTAAAAGTAGTTATCTACAGGTTTGTTTGCTTTTGGTCGTTTCCTTAGGCTTATCATTTATTCACGATTATTATGATACTGCCCCCGTTCATTTCTTTAATCCCTATGGGCTAACTTATCAAGCCCTGCTCTATTTATTGTTCTTTTTTAGCCTGAGTCTCATCGCGGTTTTTAATTCCAGACAACAGGATTTGGGAAAACTGGCCGTTTTATTTCTGTCTGTCGTACCAGTAGTCTGGTTGGGAACAATCTGTCTGCTGGTCATTGCAAAAGAACAAGCCTATTTTGATGAATTCTATACGAGCTGGGTCGTCTTCATTATTTACTCGTTATGGTATCTATTGGTATCGGCACGGCTTTTTAAACGCTTTTTCTATTTAACTCATAGCATGGCGCTGGTTTATACGGGTTTATATGCTGTCATTAATTTTGCACCGTTATTTTTATTGCCTATGGAGTCACTTTGGTATCCTCAAGCAGCAAACAATGATCAAATAGAAAGCGCGCTAAATGTAGATGTTGAGTCGATTTATTATTCGCAAAATGAACTGCTTGGAAAATTAACAGGCGAACTTGTCGAAGAAAAACCGGGACAAACAGATTTGTTTTTTATCGGGTTTGCGGGTGATGCTAATGAAGATGTTTTTATGAATGAAGCGATAGCCGCACGGGATATAGTGAATAATTATTTTTATGCTTATGGCCGCTCATTGGTTTTAATTAATAACAGCGACACTGTAAACAATATCCCCTTGGCAAATGGCCACAATTTAAAGAGCAGTATTAATAACACCGCGAAGCTAATGAATAAGGAAGAGGATATTCTATTCTTGTTTCTGACGTCACATGGGACAGAAGATCATTATCTTTCCGCAAATTTTTCGCCATTTAAACTGAATAATATAAATGCGAGCTATATTAAACAAGCTCTGGACGGTGCTGAAATAAAATGGCGTATCATAATCATTTCAGCGTGTTATTCCGGGGGTTTTATAGCGCCATTGGCAGGACCGTCAACCTTGTTGATTACCGCCGCAAGCGCGGATCGAAATTCTTTTGGTTGTGGCCATGATGGGAAATATACTAATTTTGGCGATGCCTATTTTGAGAAAGGATTAAAGCAGACGAGATCTTTTATTAAGGCTTTCGACCATGCAGAAAAAATAATTTTTGCTAAAGAAACTGAAGAGGGTTTTGAAAATTCCGATCCGCAGATCAGTGTTGGAACTGAGATAAAAAATAAATTAATAGATTTTGAAAAGGAGCTTAAGGCGAGGAGTAATTTAAACTGGGCGAGCAACGCGGACGGCTAATCGTCGGAAACTTTTTCATCTGTCTCATCTGGCGTCCCGTTTTTGTTTTCATAGTAACGGCTAATAATTAGGCCGCTCTCGAACAGTAGCCAGATAGGAACTGCTAATAAAATTTGAGAGATCACATCCGGCGGCGTTAATAACATGCCGACAAAAAATGCCATAACAACTATATAAGGGCGGTTCGCTGCCAGTTTTTCGACCGTGACAAAACCCGTTCTAATTAATAAAAATGTTGCTACAGGGATTTCAAAAGAGATACCAAAGGCAAAGAAAAGCTTAATAATAAAATTTAGATAATGGTTAATGTCTGTCATGATTTGTACCCCTTCTGGCGCGGTCGCTGTAAGGAAGGAAAACAACACAGGAAATACGATGTAGTACGCAAACGAAACCCCGATATAAAAAAGCAAGCTACTGCTGATCAACAAAGGTACGGTAAATTTCTTTTCGTTTGTATAAAGGCCAGGAGAAATAAAAGACCAGGCTTGATAAAGGATGTAGGGGATGGTTATAAAAATTGCACAAAATAGAGTCAGTTTAAATGGCGCAAAGAAAGGTGATGATACCTCGGTCGCGATCATATGGCTGCCTTCAGGGAGTTCAGCTATTAATGGTGTCGCGATGTAACCATAGATCTGGTTTGAAAAAGGCAGCAAGATCAACAGTATTACAAAGACACAAATTACAGCGCGCAGCGCACAAGCTCGTAATTCAATCAGGTGCGAAATTAACGGTTGCTCAGCATCTGTGTTGGCATCTGTCATAATAAAAAAACGAAGCGTTTATTTATCTGTTTCATTGTCTTTATCTTCATCAGGCTGCCCCAGAATAATGCGATCCGGCGCCTGCTTCATTAGATCGTCGATACGATTAATGTCTTTCTGAAGGTCGTCTACCTGCTCAAACTCAAGTTCTTTCTCGAGTTCATTTTTAGCAGTGTGAATAAACTTGCGAATTTTACTGACAAAGCGTCCGGCATCATGAGCGAATTTTGGTAAGCGTTCCGGGCCTATGACGATTAATGCAATAATTGCAATAATTGTCAGTTCCCAAAAGCCGATATCGAACATGCCGAAATTATCAGAATGGGGTAAATCAGTAATCAGGGCTTAGCGGCGTCATCATTTTGTGACTCAACTTCGCCTTCTATGACTTGTCCTTGCGAGGGTTTTTCCGCCGACTCTACGATCTGCTCTTTATCTTCAGGCTCCTTTACAGCGCTTCGAAAGCTCTTCAGCGCACTACCCAAGTCGCCACCCATATTACGTAGTTTTTTAGTACCAAATAAAAGCGCAACGATTAATAGAAGTATTAGTAATTCGGGTATACCAAAGCCCATGCTTATTTTCTCCAAACAAATGATAGTTCTTAAATGATAGTTGACCCGAATTCAAACTGACAAGCAAGTTTGATTCAGGGCTTAGAGAGAAATTAACCCTTACGGTTGGCTTTTTCTTCTAAACCGGACAAGCCAAAACGAGATTCGAGTTCAGCTAAAACATCGGTATGATCAAGGCCATGATGCTTCAACAGGACAAGTGTGTGAAACCATAAGTCTGCGACTTCATGAATTATGGCAGCATTATCGCCAGACTTAGACGCAATTACAGTCTCAGTTGCCTCTTCGCCAACCTTTTTTAAAATGCTGTCTACGCCATCATTAAACAGCTTGGCGGTGTATGACTCGTCAGGATTGGCCTGTTTACGTTGATCCAATATTTCTGAGAGTGAATTAAGAATGTCTTGTTTCATTGTTGGCCTGCTATTTATAAATATCTTGCGGGTTTTTTAATATGTCTTCGCTCGTTTGCCACTCTTTATCAACCAATGTCATAAAAAAGCAATGGTGTCTGCCGGTATGACAGGCGATGCCGCCCTCTTGTTTGACGGTAAGCAATAATGTGTCGTAATCACAATCGAGTTGTATTGATTCAATTTTTTGATAATGGCCAGATGATTCTCCTTTCGTCCAAAGCGATTGACGAGATCGAGACCAGTAGACAGCCTTGCCTGTCTCAACCGTTTGAGATAGTGACTCTCGGCTCATCCAAGCGTGCATAAGCACCTGATGTGACTCGGTCTCCTGTACGACTACCGGGACCAGGCCATCAGCATTCCATTTAATCTTGTCTAGCCATAAATTCATGTTTGATACCGTGTGTTACTGACGAACCTCAATATTTCTCTTGGACATGCATTCTTTGGCTTCTGCAACAGTATGCTCGCCAAAATGAAAGATACTGGCAGCGAGCACAGCATTCGCCTTTCCATAGAGTACGCCATCGGCCAGATGTTCCAGACTGCCTACTCCACCAGAGGCGATTACAGGAATATTGACAGCATCGCTGACTGCCTTGGTGAGCTCTATATCAAAACCATCTCTGGTGCCATCTCGATCCATGCTAGTTAACAAGATCTCCCCGGCGCCATATTCCGCCATTTTTATGGCCCAGTCTACGACATCTAGCCCAGTTGTCTTGCGTCCACCGTGAGTGAACACTTCCCAACTACTGTCACCAGAGCTTGTGTTAACGCGTTTGGCGTCTATTGCGACAACGATACACTGTGACCCGAATTGTTTTGCTGCCCGTCTTACAAACTCAGCGTCATGTACCGCCGCTGTATTTATGCTGACTTTGTCAGCCCCTGCGATAAGCATGCGTTTGATATCGTCAACGGTGCGAATTCCACCGCCAACGGTTAGTGGGATAAAGACCTGACTCGCAACCTCTTCAACAACATGCACCATGGTGTCGCGATCATCGCTGCTAGCGGTAATATCAAGAAAGGTGATTTCATCAGCGCCCTGAAGGTCATAGCGCTTGGCAACTTCGATAGGATCGCCCGCATCGCGGATATCAACAAATTGAACGCCTTTAACTACCCGGCCTTTGTCAACATCAAGGCAAGGTATGATGCGTTTTGCGAGCCCCATTAACTTGGTTTATCGACGCAGAGTTTGTCTGCTAATTGTTGTGCTTCTGCTAAATCAAGCGTGCCTTCATAGATGGCACGACCAGTAATGACGCCGAAGATGCCTTCATCGCTGACTTCACAAAGAGTATGCACATCATCCAGATTGGTGACACCACCAGAAGCAATAACCGGTATGGTGATATTGCTACAAAGGTCGACAGTTGCTTCAATATTAACGTTGTTTAACATGCCGTCACGACCGATATCGGTAAATATAATTGCAGCAACGCCGTCATTTTCGAATCGTTGCGCCATATCATTAGCATCATGATGAGATAATTTTGACCAACCATTAGTTGCTAATTTTCCATTCTTTGCATCAAGTCCGACAATAATGTGGCCGGGAAACTCAAGACAAACATCGGATACAAAATGCGGCGTCGTTACGGCGCGCGTGCCGATAATGACATAAGAGACGCCCACATCCAGATAGGTTTGAATGGTGTCTTCATCGCGAATACCGCCACCCACCTGAATAGGGATATCAGGATGCGCCTCAACCATATCGTGAATAACGTCAGCATTGCTTGGCACACCATGAACGGCACCATCTAGGTCAACGATATGCAAGCGTCTTGCCCCGGCCTCGATCCATTTATTGGCCATTGCTACTGGGTCATCAGAATATATAGTTTCCTGGTCCATCTGGCCTTGGCTGAGACGAACACATTTTCCGTTTTTAATGTCTATGGCGGGGATAATTAACATAATAAATTGCTTCGATGAAACTCGACGAGTTGTAAATGATACGTTTATTTAAAGTGATTATTCAAAATAATTAATTCTTACAAATATATTAGCATATAAGCACGAATGTCATAATATCAATTATAAGGAGATCGCTGCTTCGAAATAAAGCGTCTGATTAGGCTTTTAGTGCGCTTCATCCCAATTATTCCCATAACCAATATCGACTTCTAGCGGAACGCTCAGCAGGTCATTCTTGGACATCCGGGTATCAATTTCACCAATAAAAGAAGTTAACTGTTTGTTTTCTACTTCAAAAACCAGTTCATCATGAACCTGCATGATCATTTTTGCGTCTACAGTGGACTTTTGTAGCCAGTCATCTATATCAATCATCGCGAGTTTTATAATGTCCGCTGCCGTACCTTGCATTGGGGCATTAATAGCCGTTCTTTCAGCGTATTGTCGCCGTGCCGCATTACGCGCGTTGATTTCTGGCAAATATAGTCGCCGTTGGTAAACAGTCTCAACAAAACCATCTTTCTTGGCTCTTTCTCGCGTGTTGTCCATAAAAATCTTCACGCCAGGGTAGCGGCTGAAATAGAGTTCGACATATTGTTGCGCCTCAGTTCGGCTAACGCCAAGCTGTTTGGCAAGCCCAAATGCCGACATACCGTAGATCAAGCCGAAGTTAATCGCTTTGGCAGCGCGGCGTTGATCATTATCAACTTTATCGATGCTGACAGAGAATACCTCTGCAGCGGTTGTTTTATGTATATCCTGGCCTTTGGCAAAGGCCTCTAATAAACCTTTGTCGCCAGACAGGTGCGCCATAATGCGTAATTCAATTTGAGAATAATCGGCGGCAACCATGGTATAGCCTGTTGGAGCGATAAATGCTTGCCGAATCTTCCTGCCCTCTGGTGTTCGAATCGGGATGTTTTGTAGATTTGGATTGGATGACGAGAGCCTGCCTGTTGCTGCTACGGCCTGATGGTATGAGGTGTGAACGCGCCCGGTATCACGGTTGACCATCTGCGGTAATTTATCAGTATAAGTTGAACAGAGTTTACTCATGCTCCGATAATCCAGGATCAATTGGGGTAATTTATAGTCTTCGGCCAATTCTTGTAATACGGATTCTGCTGTCGATGGTTGTCCCTTTGGTGTTTTGGCTAATATCGGCATCTCCATCTTGTCATACAAGATAGTTTGTATTTGTTTAGGCGAACTAATATTGAATGTTTCTCCAGCAAGATTATGTGCCTCGATCTCAATCTCTTGCATACGTCTCGTCAAGTCATGAGCCTGCTGCATCAACATGTCTGAATCAATGACCACGCCATTACGCTCAATTCTCGCAAGTACTGTTAATAACGGCATCTCAATGTTGTTATAGACTTGCTTGAGTTCGGCGTGTTGTTCTAGTTCAGAAGCTAAAACACGATGTAGTTTTAAAACAATATCGGCGTCTTCAGCGGCATAAGGTGCCGCTATTTCGATGCTGACCTGATTAAAAGGAATCTGTTTAGCGCCTTTACCAGCAACATCTTCATAATGAGTGGTCTCAATGTTTAAATAATTTAATGCCAGCGTATCCATGTCGTGGCGGCTGCCCGTGCTGTTTACGACATACGATGCCAACATGGTGTCGTGCTCTATGCCACGTAATGTGATGTCATAATTAGCAAAGACTTCCAGATCATATTTCAGGTTTTGGCCTACCTTCTTTATGTCTGCGTTTTCAAGAATGGGTTTAAGCTTTGCCAGCGTGATGCTTAATGACAATTGTTCCGGTGCACCGGGATAATCATGTTGAAGCGGAACATAGGCGGCATGATTTTCAGTGACCGCAAAGGAGATGCCCACGATCTTGGCCTGCATGTAATCAAGACTGGTTGTTTCTGTGTCGACAGAGATCAATGTAGCCGTCTCTAGTCGCGTTAACCACTGATCCAGTTGCGCTGTTGATAGTATTGTTTCGTATACAGGCGCAACTTTATTTTCTGTGTTTGCCGCTGCTGTGACGGTGGTCGATTTAGTTGTTTCAGGTTCGTTTTCTACGGGCTCCTGTTCGTCGTCAAGCTGAGAAAGCCAAGTTCGAAAATTCCAGCGTTGGTACATCTCTTTTAAGGCAATATTATCCGGCGCACTTATGATTAACTCTTCCGGTGTAAAATCTAGTTCAACGTCATACTTCAAGGTTACCAGTTCGCGGCTTAAAGGTAATTGCGGCAGGAATTCCCTCAGGTTTTCACCAACCTTGCCTTTTATGTCATTAGCATGAGCAATGACTGCATCTAGAGAACCATATTGGTTTAACCATTTTACAGCAGTTTTTGGCCCGACTTTAGGGACGCCCGGCACGTTATCGGCGGTATCGCCCATCAGCGATAGATAATCGATAATTTGTTCTGGTGGAATACCAAATTTTTCTTTAACACCAGCGGGATCAAGGTAGACGTCGCTCATGGTATTGATCAAATGGATATGGTCGTTAACCATTTGCGCCAGATCTTTGTCGCCGGTAGAAACAACAGTTTTGATGCCCTTGTTCGCAGCCTGTCTCGACAAGGTGGCGATGACGTCATCGGCTTCAACACCATCGACCATTAATAATGGGACGCCCATGGCACGGATCAGATTATGTAAAGGTTGAATCTGACAAACGAGGTCGTCCGGCATAGGCGGTCGATTTGCTTTATAGTCGGCATAAAGGTCGTTGCGGAAAGTCTTGCCCTTGGCATCGAAAATAATAGCAAAGTAATCCGGCCCGCCTTCTGTTAAATGTTTTTGCATCATATTGATGACGCCATAGATTGCGTTGGTTGGCTCGCCCTCGGCATTGGTCAGATCTCGGATAGCGTGGTAGGCACGGAATAAATAATAAGATCCGTCGATTAGGACCATGGTATGTTCAGACATAGGGCTTCAGTTATTTAGAATAAGTAAGGTTTCAAGAGGTTAAATTATGACAGTTTCAAGGAAAAATCTCAGACTTTTGCGGACAGTAATATCTAAAACTCAATATGGATATCGATCTGCTTCATCTAAGCAGATTGAGGTGGTAAAGTAGCTACCCAATACCTGTAAAGGAAAGGCAGAATGAAAAAGTTTTTAATCTCGTTAATACTTTTAGTGGCGTCAACTGTTGTGATGGCGGGCAATTCAAACCCGGGTGGCCTTGAGCCAGTACCTGAACCGCCGCAGTTGCCTGATCCTCTTGAGACGGGTGAAAATATTGAGCCTGAAGTGACCATCATTCGTAAAGAGGATTCTGTGATCGAGGAATACCGAATTAACGGCCAGCTTTATATGGTTAAAGTAACGCCCTCTTTTGGTCCCGTCTACTATATTAAGGATATTGATGGAGACGGCAAGATGGAACCTACCAGATATGAGCTAGAAGATCCGTCGGTTCCTAACTGGGTTTTATTTACTTGGTAATTTGATTCTGGTTTAACTGAGTAATAACAAGTAACAGCCTACTAATTTTTGTTAGTTCTCTTTGGGAACAAACAGACAACCCCTGATACATAAAAAAGTACTATGTCGGTTTATACAAATGTTCTGCCGCATGAGCTCGATGAGTTCCTTGAAAACTATTCGCTGGGACAATTGCAACAGTTCGCGGGGATCAGCGACGGCATAGAAAATACCAATTACTTTGTTACTAGCAGCAAAGGTCAATATGTACTGACCCTGTTTGAAGAGCTCTCTCTAGAAGAGCTACCCTATTTTCTTGAACTAATGGCATTCTTTGCAGAAGCAAACATTCCCACTGCTCACCCAGTTAAAGATAACGAGGGTAATTATCTCCGTGTTTTAAATGGTAAGCCTGCCGCCTTGGTGAAAAGATTGAACGGTGCCAGTATTGATATTCCTAATGAAAAACAATGCAGTGCGATAGGTGTGCATATGGCCCGTATGCATGTTGCTAGTAGCAAGTTTAAACTTCAGCGACGCGCTTCGCGTGGGATTGACTGGCGAAAACAAACCGCCGAACGTGTAATGCCAAAATTAAACCAGGAAGAACAGGCTTTGTTACAACAAGAGCTTGCCTATCATGATTCAACCAAGCTGGCCGAGTTGCCGGCTTCGATTATCCACGCCGATCTGTTTCGAGATAACGCACTATTTATTGGCGATGAGCTTACTGGCATGATCGATTTTTATTATGCCTACAATGGGAGCTCCCTCTATGATCTGGCGGTAACTATTAATGACTGGTGCATGAATGGTGATTCCGAACGTAATAAACATAACTCTGCCGCGCTGTTGCAAGCCTACCAGACCGTGCGACCTATAGAACAACAGGAACGTGATGCATGGCAGACTGTATTACGTGCTGCCGCATTACGTTTTTGGTTATCACGTCTGCAAGACAAGCACTTTCCGCGTGATGGCGAGATGACGCATATTAAAGACCCGGATGTGTTTAAAAAGATCATTGAGCACCGTGTTAATCATATCGATGAATTGATGGAAATGTGGAAATAAAAGTCAGCGCTGCGAAAACTTTTCCTCTATGAGTTTCTCCCATTCTGTCTTTGCCTATGGCACCTTACAAATACCTGAAGTAATGAAATTAGCCACAGGACTAGTCCTGCCGTCTTTCCCCGCAAGATTAAAGGGATATGAATGTTTAAAGATCAAGAGCAGAACATATCCGGGCATTATTAAAAAACCTAATCAATTTATAGGTGGCATTTTGTATAAGGAAGTCAGTGATCATGCATTAAAATTACTCGACCAGTTTGAAGATGTTTTATATGAACGAAGTTTGGTTGATATTGAAGGTGAAACGGAACAGGCTTTTGTTTATATCATAAAGGATGAATACCGATATCGTTTAAGTGATGAGGCATGGAGTCTTGAGGAGTTTAAACGAAAGTATTTAAATAAATATTTGAAGGATATAAATAGTTGGTAAGTTGATCTTGTTTAGTAGTTTTAAATAGTCTTTATTTTAAAATAAAGAATGGTTGCCTTATGCAACAAGAAAAATAGTCGCCAGACCCAAGAAAGTCATAAACCCAACAACATCTGTTACAGTTGTTAAGATCACTCCGCCGGCTATTGCTGGATCTATACCAAAGTGTTTTAGTACTAATGGTATTGATGCGCCGGCAAGGGCGGCGATGACGAGGTTGATGATCATTGATACACCGATGACGATGCCAAGGAGTATGTTGTCGAACCATAGAATAACTATCGTGGCGACAACACATGACCATAAGACGCCGTTTATAGTGCCGACGGTGAGCTCTTTAAAAAGTAGTGGCTTGATGTTGGTTTTAACAATTTGTCCGAGTGCAATACCACGTATTGCAATGGTAAGCGTTTGACTGCCAGCGATTCCGCCCATACCGGCGACGACAGGCATAAGCACGGCGAGCGCGACAAGTTCTTGAATGGTATCTTCAAAGCGACCGATGACCCAGGCAGCGAGGAATGCAGTAATCAGGTTGATGCCCAACCATATTGCTCGACGTTTAGTGGTGACGAATACGGGTGAAAACATATCGTCTTCACCTAAACCAGCCATGCTTCTTACGGCTTGTTCAGCTGCTTCCTGAATAACGTCGACGACGTCATCGATGGTAATAC